>CAFBPU010000014.1_pt1 | contig 45110 bp, 56 predicted proteins | sample 7269791 | NCBI WGS metagenome assembly CAFBPU01 (sample SAMEA6814154, study PRJEB35770) | freshwater metagenome | biome: Freshwater; feature: Freshwater reservoir; material: water | place: Czech Republic | collected 2017-06-27 | depth 30m m
GACCCACTTTGTGGGTCGCGCCCTTCGCCGTGTCCACCCCGGTCCTGAGCACTCAGCGAGGGCTCAGGTCGTGGCGAGGTCCTCGAACCGCAGCCCGATAAGTTCTTCGCTGACGGCCCAGAGCCGGCTGGCCATCGACTCGTCCCGCGCGGCGTCCGTGCACGAGACGATCTTCGGGTACCCGCGCTGCTCGAGGAAGCCGTCCGGCCCGATGTAAGCCCCTGGAGGCAGCCCTGGCACCGTGGCGGCATAGAGGGTCGGCAGGGCCCCCGTCTCCGCGGGCTGGGCCAGCAGGGAGTTGCCCAGGCGCGCCATGAGCCCCCCGAGGGCGCTGCCCTTCATCGCAGGCGCGACTGATTGCAGGTTGGTGGCTGCGAAACCTGGGTGAGCGGCGTACGCGGCCACCGGAAGCCGATGGGTGTCGAGGCGGCGCTGCAATTCGAAGGTGAACAACAAGTTGGCCAGCTTGCTTTGTCCGTAGGCGCGCCAGGGCCGGTAGTCGTGCTCGCCCATGAGGTCCTCGAGGGTGATCCGTCCCATGCGGTGGGCACCGCTCGAGACGGTGACGACACGGGCGGCCGTCGAGTCCGAACCGCTACGGCGCAGGGCCGGGAGCAGCCTGAGGGTGAGGGCCATGTGGCCGAGATGGTTGGTGGCGAACTGCAATTCGTAACCGTCGACGGAAAGTCGCCGCGGGATCGCCATGACTCCGGCGTTGTTCACGAGCAGGTCCAGGCGCGTCCCGGAGCGGAGGATCTCGTCGGCGAACGTGCGGACCGACGTGAGGTCTGCCAGGTCGAGCTGGCGCAGGAGAGCCGAGCCGCCTGATCTGGCCGCCTCGGCAATCTGGGCTCGGGCGACTTCCCCCCGGTCGAGATCGCGGACGGCGAGGATCACCTCGGCCCCGTGCCGCGCCAGCTCGAGCGCGGTGTGCAGCCCGAGGCCGGAGTTCGCACCCGTGACGACGGCCCGTCGTCCGGTCAGGTCGGGGATGTCCTGGGCAGTCCACGAAGTCATGTGCCCAGTGTCGTCGAACGCTCACCAGGCCGCGCGACAGCACCCGTTTTGGAGGAACCGCTGCAGGTTGGGTACTCTTTGCTGGCTCTCGGCCCCCATAGCTCAGTCGGCAGAGCGTCTCCATGGTAAGGAGAAGGTCTACGGTTCGATTCCGTATGGGGGCTCGAAACAGCGGCACCCACCCATCCGGGGTGGGGGCCGACCGTCTCGGCGGAGTAGCTCAGCCTGGTAGAGCAAGCGGCTCATAATCGCTGTGTCGCCGGTTCAAGTCCGGCCTCCGCTACCACCGAACGAACGACGGCAGACAGTAGGAAAGGCACTCCCGTGGCCAAGAGCGACGTTCGCCCGAAGATCACCCTGGCATGCCAGGAGTGCAAGAACCGCAACTACATCACCAAGAAGAACCGGCGCAACGACCCGGATCGACTTGAGATGAAGAAGCACTGCACAACCTGCAACCTGCACACAGTGCACAAGGAGACTCGCTAGTCTCCGAGGCTTCGCGCCTCAACCGCTGTCATCGAGCGGCCGCTCCCGCGTGGGGGCGGCCGTTCGGCTGTCCTGGTGCAGGTCGCCTCGAGCCTGTGGGGGTGCATCCACTAGCGTCAGGGGTCGGTCGCCATGGGCGCCCTGAGGGTGATCAGGAGGGCCGCACATGTCACGTCTCGATGACCGGGTGGCCATCGTCACCGGCTCCGGTCGGGGTATCGGTCGCGCCACTGCCCTGCGTCTGGCACGTGACGGTGCAGCGGTCGTGGTCAACGACCTTGACCCCGAGCCTGCGGCCGAGACGGTCGCCCTGATCCTGGCCGAGGGTGGGAGAGCGATCATGGTGGCGGCCAACACCGTTGCTCTCGACCAGGCCCACGTGTTGGCAGCCGCGGCTATCGAGGCATTCGGCAAGATCGACATCGTGGTCAACAACGCGGGGACCACTCGTGATCGCATGTTCCACGCGATGACGGACGCGGACTTCGACTTCGCCATGGACGCCAACTTCAGGACCGCCCACCACACCACGCTCGCGGCGATGCCCTACATGCGCGAGGTTGCCAAGGCCGAGATCGCCGCGACGGGGCGCCCGGCCTACCACCGCAAGATCGTCTTCACCTCCTCGGTGGTGGCGCTGACGGGCAATCCGGGCCAGTTCAACTACGCGGCGGCCAAGGGTGCGCTCATCGCTGTCACCAAGACACTCGCTCGCGAGTTGGGCCCGTTCGCCATCAACGTGAACGCCGTCGCGCCCGGGTTCATCGAGACCCGCCTGACCGCGGCGAAGAGTGCGGGCAATGCCCTGGGTATCCCCGAGGAGACCCGTGACTTCGTCCGCTCGCTGGTCTCCCTGGGTCGCCTCGGGGAGCCTGAGGACGTGGCCGCCGTCCACGCGTTCCTCGTCTCCAGCGACTCGGACTACGTTTCAGGTGTGACCATCCCGGTCACGGGCGGACAGATCGGCGGTATGTGACTCGTGGCACTGAATCAGGCCTTCATCGGGAAGATCTATCCGGCAACCGCGCCGTACGAGGTGGGGCGAGAGAAGATCCGCGAGTTCGCGACCGCGATCGGTGACTTCAACCCTGCGTATCACGACCCTGTGATCGCGCAGTCGCTCGGTTACCGCGACGTCATCGCTCCGCCGACCTTCGCGTTCACCATCGGGATTGGTGCTCTCGGCACGGTCATGTTCGATCCCGAGCTCGGGCTCGACTTCAGCCGCGTCGTTCACGGCGAGGAGCGGTTCGCCTTCCAGAGGCCCGTCACGGCGGGAGATTCCTTGCTGGTGGTCACGACTATCGAGGCCGTCCGCCTCGCGGCCGGCAACGACATCCTCACCACTCGTTTCGATATCAGCACCGAGGACGGCGAGCTCGTGGTCACCACTTGGGCGGTCACGGTCGCCCGCGGCATCACCGAGGAGTCCGCATGACCGCCACCGTTTCCTGGGCCGATGTCGCGGTCGGCACTGAGTTGCCTCCGCTGCGGATTCAGCTTCAGCGCGTCGACCTGGTCAAGTACGCGGGAGCCTCGGGCGATTTCAACCCGATCCACTGGAACGAGCGCTTCGCGATCTCGGTCGGTCTGCCAGACGTGATCGCCCACGGGATGCTCACGATGGCGTCGGCCGGGCGCATCGTCACCGACTGGGTCAGCGATCCGGGGGCGGTCCTGGAGTACGGCGTTCGGTTCACGCGGCCGGTCGTGGTGCACGACGACGAGGCTGGCGCGATCCTCGATATCACCGCGGTCGTTGACGAGAAGCGCGAGGACGGCACGGTTCGAGTCACCATCAAGGCCGTGTTCGAGGGCGCCACGGTGCTCGGCAAGGCGCAGGCGGTCGTGCGCTTGGCCTAGGCCTGGTGCGCGGGGGCGATCGCGTTCTCGCCCGACGATCTAGGCTTCAGCGCGTGACCGCCGTGACCACGCTCGCTGACCTCACGACCCTGCGGGTCGGCGGGCCTCCCCGTGACCTCGTGGTGGCCGATGATGAGGCCACCCTCATCGACGCTGTACGCACCGCCGACGCGAGTGGCACCCCGGCTCTCGTCGTCGCCGGGGGAAGTAACCTGCTGGTCGCTGACGAGGGGTATCCGGGCACGGTCGTTCTGGTGCGCTCGCGGGGAGTCGAGGTGGCGTCCGACACCTGCGGTGGAGCCTGGGTCACCGTCGCCGCGGGCGAGCCTTGGGACGGCCTCGTGAGAAGCGCCATGGCACAGGAATGGTCCGGGATCGAGGCCTTGTCGGGAATCCCCGGTTCTGTCGGCGCTACTCCGATCCAGAATGTCGGGGCGTACGGCCAAGAGGTATCTGACGTGGTCGCGAGGGTGCGTACCTGGGACCGCCATGACTCCTGTCAGCGCACCTTCGCGGCGGCTGATTGCGGCTTCGGCTATCGCACCAGCAGATTCAAGGCCGAGCCCGGCCGCTATGTCATCCTCGAGGTCGCTTTCACATTCCCGAGATCGGCAACCTCGCGGCCGCTACGCCACGGCGAACTGACACAGACCCTCGGCCTCTCCGCGGGCGGGCGGGCGCCTTTGCAGCAGGTTCGAGATGCGGTGCTCACCCTGCGAGGCGGCAAGGGCATGGTGCTCGAGGAGTCCGATCACGACACGTGGAGCGCCGGATCGTTCTTCACCAATCCCGTGGTGGACGCGGCCACCGCGGCCGCGTTGCCCGCACAGGCGCCACGGTTCGACGCCGGCGCGGGGCTGGTCAAGACGAGCGCCGCGTGGCTGATCGACAACGCCGAGCCAGCCAGCCTGCGTCAGATCGGGCACGCCGCAGTCTCGAGCAAGCATGTTCTCGCCCTGACCAATCGGGGAGGTGCCAGCGCCGCGGAGATCGCCGCGCTTGCCCGGGAGGTGAGGCGCAGTGTGCAGGTGTCGTTCGGGATCACACTCGAGCCCGAGCCGACCCTCGTGGGCATATCCCTCGACTCGTAGCGACGGGCACGCGCGAGCGCCGCGGGTGATCGCGCCGATTCAGCCTTCGCTGAGCAGGTTGGCGATGCGGGTGGCACCTTCGATCAGGTCCGCGTCGCCGAGGGCGTAGGAAAGCCTGAGGTAGCCCGGGGTCCCGAACGCCTCGCCCGGAACCACCGCTACCTCAACCTCGTCGAGGATGATCGACGCCAGCTCGGCGGAGGAGTCCGCGACCCGGCCACGGATGATGCGACCCAGGATCCCCTTGACGGAGGGGTAAACGTAGAACGCACCTTCGGGCAGCGGGCAGGTGACCCCGTCGATGCCGTCGAGAATCCCGGTGATCAGGTGGCGACGGCGGTCGAACGCGGTGCGCATCTGGGCAACGGCGGTCAGATCTCCCGAGATCGCCGCGAGAGCGGCGACCTGCGAGATGTTCGCCACATTCGAGGTCGAGTGCGACTGCAGGTTGGTGGCGGCCTTCACGACGTCACTAGGGCCGATCATCCAACCCACGCGCCAACCGGTCATGGCGTAGGTCTTGGCAACGCCGTTCACCACGACACAGCGATCGGCGATCTCGGGAACCATGGTCGGCATCGACGCGAAGGTGGCGTCGCCGTAGACCAGGTGCTCGTAGATCTCATCGGTGATGACCCAGATGCCGTGCTCGACGGCCCACCGCCCGATGGCCTCGACCTCGGCGGGGGAGTACACGGCGCCAGTGGGGTTCGACGGTGAGACGAATACGAGGAGCTTGGTCCGTGCTGTGAGGGCTGCGTCGAGCTGGGCAATGGAGACCCGGAAGCCGGTGGTCTCATCCGTCGCGATCTCGACGGGGACTCCACCTGCGAGGCGGATCGACTCGGGGTAGGTGGTCCAGTACGGAGCCGGCAGGAGGGCCTCGTCACCGGGGTCGAGCAAGGCCGCGAAGGTGTTGTAGAGCGCCTGCTTACCGCCATTGGTCACCAGCACCTGCGACGCGGAGACGGCGTACCCGGAATCACGCATCGTCTTGGCCGCGATTGCCTCACGGAGTTCGGGGATCCCGGATGCGGGGGTGTATCGGTGCCAGCGCTGCTCGCAGCATGCGGCGACGGCCGCTTCGACGACATAGTCGGGGGTCGGGAAGTCTGGTTCACCGGCGCCGAATCCGATCACCGGCCTCCCGGCTGCCTTGAGGGCCTTGGCCTTGGCATCGACGGCGAGGGTGGCCGATTCTGCGATCGATCCGATGCGGCGTGAGACTCGTAGGCTCATTCGTGCGGCCAACAGTTCCTGGTCAGTCATGGCACCATCCTCGCGCACCTGGTTCGGCGCGGGCATTCCGGGCTCTGTCTCCGCGGCTGCCGTCAGGCGGTTTGGGGGAGCACCCCTGAGTCCCGTATGCTCGGGCGTCCTGGTGGACGTCCACCCCCGCGCAAGCATGCCCACACATCGGTGTTGGTGAGCTCACGGGAGTGACGACCCGAAGGGCCGTAGCTCAATTGGCAGAGTCCCGGTCTCCAAAACCGGTGGTTGTGGGTTCGAGTCCCTCCGGCCCTGCTCGACCCCGATCCCCGGATCGCGGTGAATACCCGGCGTGACCATCCGGTCGCTCCGACAGGCACTGGCACCCTCGGGAGCCGACGACCTAAGCGAGGACGCGTGAGCGACACCGTCGACGCAGCTGTCCCTGATCGCGACCGCCCCTCCGGCGGCGCCGCAGGTGATCGCCCCCGTCTCGGCGCTCGACTGGCGTTGTTCTATCGCCAGGTCGTGTCCGAACTGCGCAAGGTCATCTGGCCGACGCGCCGCGATCTGCTGTCCTACACCTGGGTCGTCATCATTTTCGTGACGGTCGTCGCGATCATCGTGGCGGGCCTGGATCTGATCTTCGCCAAGGTGGTCCTGCGCGTCTTCGGCGGTTGAGAGCGCCTTAGGCAGCAGCACGTTCCGCACGACCCGCAGCACGACCCGCACAGACAGCCCGAGGAGCACCGTGTCCGACACGTACGCGACAGACGCATCGTCGTTCGAGCCCGAGATGCCGGACGAGCTGACTGTCGACCCCTCAGGTGCCGAGCCGGGCCTTGAGACGTCGAGCGAGGCTGCCCTCGCGGATGGTGATGACGGCTCCAGCCAGCCCAGCGACGCAGGCGATGCCGCCGAGGTGGCGGACGAGGACCTCGACCCGATTGAGGCCTTCCGTGAGCGCATGCGCACCGAGCTCGGTGACTGGTACGTCGTGCACTCCTACGCCGGTTACGAGAACAAGGTGAAGACCAACCTCGAGAGCCGGATCGGCTCCCTCAACATGGAAGACCTCATCTTCCAGGTCGAGGTCCCGATGGAAGAGGTCTTCGAGATCAAGAGCGGACAGCGCAAGCTGGTGCGCCGCAACAAGTTTCCAGGCTACGTCCTGGTCCGCATGGACCTCACGGACGCATCTTGGGGCACCGTCCGGCACACGCCGGGCGTCACCGGCTTCGTGGGGCACGGGCACCAGCCCGCACCCCTGACCCTGGATGAGGTCGTCTCGATCCTCGCCCCGGTTCCGGAGACGAAGCCCGGATCACCGGCGCCGGCCGGCGAGGTGACCGTCATCGACTTCTCCGTCGGCGATTCGGTCACGGTCATCGATGGTCCCTTTGCGACGCTCCACGCCACGATCTCCGAGATCAACGTGGACGCCCAGAAGATCACCGGTCTCGTGGAGATCTTCGGCCGCGAAACCCCCGTCGAGCTCGGCTTCAACCAGATCCAGAAGAACTAGGCGGGCTCACCCGCTCTCCCCGGCGCCACTGCCCGCTCCCAACAACGCAAGGATCCAACGCATGCCTCCCAAGAAGAAGGTCTCCGGCCTCATCAAGCTCCAGATCACGGCTGGCGCGGCCAACCCCGCGCCCCCCGTTGGTCCGGCGCTCGGTCAGCACGGCGTCAACATCATGGAGTTCTGCAAGGCCTACAACGCCGCGACCGAGTCGCAGCGCGGCCAGGTCATCCCGGTCGAGATCACGGTCTATGAGGACCGCTCGTTCACGTTCGTCCTGAAGACCCCGCCCGCTGCGAGGCTCATTCTCAAGGCTGCCGGCGTCGACAAGGGCGCGGCGAACCCGCTCACCACCAAGGTCGCCTCGATCTCCAAGGCCCAGGTGCGCGAGATCGCCGAGACCAAGATGTCCGATCTGAATGCCAATGACGTCGAGAACGCCATGCGCATCATCGAGGGCACAGCCCGCTCGATGGGCGTCACGATCTCGGACTGAGCACCACCGCACTCCAGTTCGGCAGATTCACCTGACCATCCCGACATCGCGCCCCGGCGCAGTGGCGGGCTGATCACCCACCGCATGACGTGGCAGGGCCGAGCGCGGCCCGTGTGACCACGACTCCCACCAGATCCAGGAGCAGAAATGAAGCGCAGCAAGGCATATGACAAGGCTCTCGAGCAGATCGACAAGAACTCCCTCTACGCCCCTCTCGCGGCGGTTCGCCTCGCGAAGGTGACCAACCCCGCCAAGTTCGACGCGACCGTCGAGATCGCTTTCTGCCTCGGGGTCGACCCGCGTAAGGCCGACCAGATGGTGCGCGGCACCGTCAACCTGCCCCACGGCACCGGTAAGACCGCGCGCGTTCTGGTCTTCGCCAACGGCGAGAAGGCTGACGAGGCGCGTGCGGCTGGTGCCGACTTCGTCGGCGGCGACGAGCTCATCGACAAGGTCGCTGCCGGGTGGACGGGCTTCGACGCCGCTGTCTCCACCCCGGACCTCATGGGCAAGGTCGGTCGTCTGGGCAAGGTTCTCGGCCCGCGCGGCCTCATGCCCAACCCCAAGACCGGCACCGTCACGATGGACGTCGCCAAGGCCGTCACCGAAATCAAGGGCGGCAAGATCGAGTTCCGAGTCGACAAGCACGCCAACCTCCACTTCGTGATCGGCCGCGCATCCTTCAGCGACGAGCAGCTGGTCGAGAACTACGCTGCGGCACTCGATGAGGTGCTGCGTCTCAAGCCGTCGGCGGCTAAGGGTCGCTACCTCAAGAAGGCCACCGTCACCACGACCATGGGCCCGGGCGTTCCGATCGACCCCAACCGCACCCGCAATCTGCTCGTGGAGGACGAGGCTTCGGCCTGATTCCCCCGTTCTACCGTGCGCCAGGGTGGGCGCGTTTTGACCCGCCCGCCCTGGCCACGTAACCTGCACATGCCGAAGACCGCCGGTCGTCGGAGTCACACTCGATGTGGCCCCGACCGAAGCGTCCGCGACAGCGGATGACCAGCGCAGGCGAGGACAAGTACTCAGTTCATGTGAGTGCCCGTGCCCCGCGCCTGCGCGGGGCATTTTGTTGTCCGGGGCCTTCTCGGCAAGACAGTTGGAAGGAGACCCATGGCGCGGGCCGACAAGGCAGCCGATGTCGCATCGATGGCGGAGCATTTCCGCACGTCGACGGCGACCGTACTGACCGAGTACCGCGGACTCACCGTGGCGCAGCTCAAGACGCTGCGTCGCACTCTCGGTGAGACCAACAACTACTCCGTGGTGAAGAACACGCTGACCAAGATCGCTGCCAAGCAGGCAGGAGTCGAGGGCCTCGACGGCCTCCTCACCGGCCCTAGCGCGATCGCATTCATCAAGGGCGACCCGGTCGTGGCCGCCAAGGGTCTGCGTGACTTCGCCAAGATCAACCCCCTCTTGGTCATCAAGGGTGGCTACATGGACGGCAAACTGCTGTCCGCCACCGAGATCGCCAAGTTGGCCGACCTCGAGTCGCGTGAGGTCCTCCTCGCGAAGCTCGCGGGTGCGATGAAGGCCTCGCTGTCCCAGGCAGCAGCCCTCTTCCAAGCCCCCCTGGCGCAGGCAGTGCGCACGATCGAGGCACTGCGTGTCAAGGCCGAGGCCGACCCCTCGGTCATCGGCGGTGCGGGCGTCACGGCGCCGGCTGCCAAGGCTGTCCCCGAGATCGAGGACGCTCCTGTGAGCGCCGAGGTCGAGGATTCCGCTGCCGAGACCGAGGAGGCCGCTCCCGTGAGCGAGTCCGACGAGGTCACCGAGGCCACCGACGCAGCGCCCGAGGGTGCTGCCGAGATTGCCGAGGACGGCGACACCACCGAGGGCTGAGGCCCCACCTCACCACCATCCGAGATGGACGTTACGGCCCCCGGCCGGGACGCAAGAGCAGGAAGGACCGCCGCCATGGCGAAGCTCAGCACCGCAGAACTCCTTGACGCGTTCAAGGAAATGACCCTCATCGAGCTCTCCGAGTTCGTGAAGCAGTTCGAGGAGACCTTCGAGGTCACCGCCGCCGCACCTGTCGCCTTCGCCGCTGCCGCGGCCGGTGGCGGCGCCGTGGCCGAGGCCGTCGAGGAGCAGGACGACTTCGACGTCATCCTCGAGTCCGCTGGCGAGAAGAAGATCCAGGTCATCAAGGAGGTGCGCACCCTCACGAACCTGGGCCTGAAGGAGGCCAAGGACCTCGTCGAGGCCGCGCCGAAGCCGATCCTGGAGAAGGTCAAGAAGGAAGACGCTGAGAAGGCGAAGGAAGCCCTCGAGGCTGCCGGCGCCACCGTCTCGATCAAGTAGTTCTCCGCAGTCGCCGTTAGTCGGCGACCCTGACGGGGCGTCACCACATGGCACTGCACCGCCGAGGGGCGGCATCCCACTTGGGGGTGCCGCCCCTCGTGGCGTATGAGGGCCTCCCGTGGCCGCGATCGCCATACGGGGCGGTTCAGACCCATGGGTCTGCTCTCGCAGGATCTCGTTCAGGTAACGGAGCGGCAGCGATATCCACTGATTGCCGCGGGATGCTTGACGTGAGCCCCGATGTGCGGTCACCATCGTTATGCGATAGACCCCCGGGGCCGCAAGCCCGAGGGACGATGTCCGCTCGGTGAGTGTCACCCACCTGCTGTCGAGGTGGTTAGGCCCCCGGGATGAGACGACTGTCCCGCGGTGCACCCGACCCGGACTCGACAGCGGCGTGCCCTGGTGGGTATGCTGCTGCTTTGCGCTGCCTTTCCCTGGTCGTGTCCACCTGGACGCGGCGTGATCGGTATGCGCGCTCGAAGGTCCGCGAGCCTCGGAAGGATGCCTCTTGGCCGCCTCGCGCAAGTCTGCTGTTCCCACCCATGCCCCTGGCCCTCGTCGGGTCTCTTTCGCCAAGATCCGCGAGCCATTGGAGGTGCCCGACCTCCTCGCCCTCCAGACCGAATCTTTCGACTGGTTGCTCGGCAACAACAAATGGCAAGCCCGTGTCGCCGCGGCTCTCGAGTCGCGACGCCATGTGCCTGTGACCTCAGGTCTTGAGGACATCTTCGAGGAGATCTCTCCAATCGAGGACTTCAGTGGCTCGATGTCACTGTCCTTCCGCGACCACCGGTTTGAGCCGGCGAAGTACACGGTCGAGCAGTGCCGCGACAAGGACTTCACCTACGCGGCGCCGCTGTTCGTCACGGCCGAGTTCATGAATAACGAGACCGGTGAGATCAAGTCCCAGACGGTCTTCATGGGTGATTTCCCGCTCATGACCGATAAGGGCACGTTCATCATCAACGGCACCGAGCGTGTCGTCGTCTCTCAGCTCGTCCGCTCGCCGGGCGTTTACTTCGAGCGCACCCCCGACAAGACCTCCGACAAGGACGTCTACGTCGCGAAGATCATTCCTTCGCGTGGTGCTTGGCTCGAGTTCGAGGTCGACAAGAAGGACCTCGTCGGTGTGCGCGTCGACCGCAAGCGCAAGCAGCCCGTCACGGTGCTGCTGCGTGCGCTCGGCATGAACAACGAGCAGATCCGCGAGCGCTTCGGCAAGTACGAGTCCATGGTGGCCACCCTCGAGAAGGATGCCATCGAGACTCAGGAAGAGGCGCTCAAGGACATCTACCGCAAGCTGCGTCCGGGCGAGCCGCCGACCACCGAGGCGGGCCAGTCCCTCCTGGACAACTTCTACTTCAACCCCAAGCGCTACGACCTGGCCAAGGTTGGTCGTTACAAGATCAACAAGAAGCTTGGCACCGCGCTTCCCCTCACCCAGAGCACGATCACGATCGACGACATCGTCTCGACGATCGAGTACCTCGTGAGCCTGCACGCGGGTGAGACCGAGTTCACGGCGCCCGAAGGTTCGGCGGTGCGCGTCGAGACTGACGACATCGACCACTTCGGCAACCGTCGCCTCCGCACTGTGGGCGAGCTCATTCAGAACCAGATCCGCACGGGCCTTTCCCGTATGGAGCGGGTTGTGCGCGAGCGGATGACCACCCAGGACGTCGAGGCGATCACGCCTCAGACGCTCATCAACATCCGGCCGGTCGTCGCCTCCATCAAGGAGTTCTTCGGTACCAGTCAGCTCTCGCAGTTCATGGACCAGACCAACCCGCTTGCCGGTCTGACCCACAAGCGCCGGCTCTCGGCGCTGGGCCCTGGTGGCCTTTCGCGTGAGCGCGCTGGCTTCGAGGTCCGCGACGTCCACCCTTCGCACTACGGCCGCATGTGCCCGATCGAGACCCCGGAAGGCCCGAACATCGGCCTGATCGGGTCGCTGTCGTCCTTCGCGAGGGTCAACGCTTTCGGCTTCGTCGAGACGCCCTATCGCAAGGCCACCAACGGCAAGGTCACCGATCAGATCGACTACCTGACCGCTGACGAGGAAGACCTCCACGTCATCGCCCAGGCAAACTCACCCCTGGCAGAGGATGGCGAGTTCTCCGAGCCGCGCGTCCTCGTTCGTACCAAGGGTGGCGAGGTCGACTACGTCGCTGGCACCGCTGTCGACTACATGGATGTCTCGCCTCGTCAGATGGTGTCGGTCGCCACGGCGATGATCCCGTTCCTCGAGCACGATGACGCCAACCGTGCGCTCATGGGTTCGAACATGCAGCGTCAGGCGGTGCCGCTGCTGCGCAGTGAGTCCCCGCTGGTCGGAACCGGCATGGAGTACCGCGCCGCGACCGATGCCGGTGACGTCATCATCAACGAGGCCGCCGGTGTGGTCACCGAGGTGTCAGCCGACGCGATCACGGTCGCTCAGGATGACGGCGAGTACCGCACCTACCGGGTCCAGAAGTTCCGTCGCTCCAACCAGGGCACGAGCTTCAATCAGCGGCCGATGGTCGAAGAGGGTCAGCGCGTCGAGGCCACGCAGGTCCTTGCCGATGGCCCCTGCACCGACAACGGCGAGATGGCCCTCGGGCGCAACCTCCTCGTGGCGTTCATGCCATGGGAAGGCCACAACTACGAGGACGCGATCATTCTCTCGCAGCGCCTCGTGCAGGACGACGTCCTGTCCTCGATTCACATCGAGGAGCACGAGGTTGACGCCCGTGACACCAAGCTCGGCCCGGAGGAGATCACTCGGGATATCCCGAACGTCTCTGACGAGGTGCTTGCCGATCTCGACGATCGCGGCATCATCCGGATCGGTGCCGATGTCGTCACCGGTGACATCCTCGTGGGCAAGGTCACGCCCAAGGGCGAGACCGAACTCACGCCCGAGGAGCGTCTCCTCCGCGCGATCTTCGGCGAGAAGGCCCGCGAGGTCCGCGACACCTCACTTAAGGTGCCGCACGGTGAGTCCGGCAAGGTCATCGGCGTCCGCGTGTTCGACCGTGACGAAGGCGATGAGCTGCCCCCGGGCGTCAACCGTCTCGTGCGCGTCTACATCGCGCAGAAGCGCAAGATCCAGAACGGTGACAAGCTTGCTGGCCGCCACGGCAACAAGGGCGTTATCTCCAAGATCCTGCCCGTCGAGGACATGCCGTTCCTCGAGGACGGCACCCCCGTCGACATCGTGCTCAACCCGCTGGGCGTGCCCGGCCGGATGAACGTGGGCCAGGTCCTCGAGACCCACCTCGGGTGGGTCGCGAAGTCGGGCTGGAAGGTCGAGGGATCGCCGGCATGGTCACAGCGACTGCCTGAGGCAGCACGTGAGGCCGAGCGCGGTACCAACGTCGCGACCCCCGTCTTCGACGGTGCTCGCGAGGAGGAGATCACCGGTCTCCTCGCCTCCACCATCCCCACCGACGACGGCTTGCGCCTCGTTGGCGGTGACGGCAAGGCCCGCCTGATCGACGGCCGATCCGGGGAGCCCTTCCCCGAGCCGGTTGCGGTCGGATACATCTACATCCTCAAGCTCCTCCACCTGGTCGACGACAAGATCCACGCTCGCTCGACCGGGCCGTACTCGATGATCACGCAGCAGCCCTTGGGCGGTAAGGCCCAGTTCGGCGGCCAGCGGTTCGGCGAGATGGAGGTGTGGGCACTCGAGGCGTATGGCGCCGCGTATGCCCTGCAGGAACTGCTCACCATCAAGTCCGACGACGTGCTCGGCCGCGTGAAGGTTTACGAGGCCATCGTCAAGGGCGAGAACATCCCGGAACCCGGTATCCCGGAGTCCTTCAAGGTCCTCATCAAGGAAATGCAGTCGCTGTGCCTGAACGTCGAGGTGCTCTCCGGCGACGGTGTGACCATCGAGATGCGCGACACCGAGGACGACGTTTATCGTGCCGCCGAGGAATTGGGGATCGACCTGTCACGGCGAGAGCCGAGCAGCGTCGAAGAAGTCTGAGGGACGGGGCGGCCGGCAACGGCCGCCTCACCCCCGGACCCTGACGAGCCCAACGACTAGTAAGGAACCCCAGACGTGCTCGACGTCAACTTCTTCGACGAACTCCGCATCGGTCTCGCTACCGCCGACGACATTCGCACGTGGTCACACGGCGAGGTCAAGAAGCCGGAGACGATCAACTACCGCACGCTCAAGCCTGAGAAGGACGGACTCTTCTGCGAGAAGATCTTCGGTCCCACTCGCGACTGGGAGTGCTACTGCGGCAAGTACAAGCGGGTGCGCTTCAAGGGAATCATCTGCGAGCGCTGCGGGGTCGAGGTCACGCGCGCGAAGGTGCGTCGTGAGCGGATGGGCCACATTGAATTGGCGGCCCCCGTCACCCACATCTGGTACTTCAAGGGCGTCCCGAGCCGGTTGGGCTACCTGCTCGACCTCGCACCGAAGGACCTCGAGAAGGTCATCTACTTCGCCGCTTACATGATCACCGACGTCGACGTCGACCAGCGCACCATCGACCTCCCCTCCCTCGAGAGCAAGATCTCGGTCGAGAAGCTCCACGTGGGCAACCGTCGCGACGACGAGGTCAATAAGCGCGCCACCAAGCTCGAAGCCGATCTCGCCGAGCTCGAGGCCGAGGGCGCCAAGAGCGATCAGCGTCGCAAGGTCAAGGAGTCCGCCGAGCGCGAGATGGCCCAGATTCGCCGTCGCGCCGAGACCGAACTCGACCGCATCGACCGAGTGTTCGACCGGTTCAAGGGCCTTAAGGTCCAGGACCTCGAAGGCGACGAAGTCCTCTACCGCGAGATGCGTGACCGCTACGGCCGCTACTTCAAGGGCGGGATGGGAGCTGCAGCGATTCAGCGTCGTCTCGAGACCTTCGACCTTGAGGCCGAGTCCGAGAACCTGCGCGAGATCGTCCGTTCAGGTAAGGGCCAGCGCAAGACCCGGGCGCTCAAGCGTCTCAAGGTCGTCACCGCGTTCCTCCAGACCAGCAACTCGCCTATGGGCATGGTGCTCGATTGCGTCCCGGTGATCCCGCCGGACCTGCGTCCGATGGTGCAGCTCGATGGTGGCCGTTTCGCGACGAGCGATCTCAACGACCTCTACCGCCGTGTCATCAACCGCAACAACCGCCTCAAGCGCCTGCTCGACCTCGGTGCACCTGAGATCATCGTCAACAACGAGAAGCGGATGTTGCAGGAGGCCGTCGACGCGTTGTTCGACAACGGTCGCCGTGGCCGCCCCGTGACGGGTCCGGGCAACCGCCCCCTCAAGTCGCTCTCGGACATGCTCAAGGGCAAGCAGGGCCGGTTCCGTCAGAACCTGCTCGGCAAGCGCGTCGACTACTCCGGCCGTTCGGTCATCGTTGTCGGCCCGCAGCTCAAGCTGCACCAGTGCGGCCTGCCCAAGCAGATGGCACTCGAGCTGTTCAAGCCGTTCGTGATGAAGCGCCTGGTCGATCTCAACCACGCGCAGAACATCAAGTCGGCCAAGCGCATGGTCGAGCGTTCGCGCGCGGTCGTGTGGGATGTCCTCGAAGAGGTCATTGCCGAGCACCCGGTGCTCCTCAACCGCGCACCCACCCTGCACCGTCTGGGCATCCAGGCCTTCGAGCCACAGTTGATCGAAGGCAAGGCCATTCAGATCCACCCGCTCGTCTGCGCCGCATTCAACGCGGACTTCGACGGCGACCAGATGGCGGTTCACCTCCCGCTGTCGGCCGAGGCCCAGGCCGAGGCTCGGATTCTGATGCTCTCCAGCAACAACATCCTCTCGCCGGCACATGGTCGTCCGATCACCTCGCCGTCGCAGGACATGGTGCTGGGCATCAACTTCCTCACCTCCGACCGTCCCGGTCTCGAGGGTGAGGGTCGTGCGTTCACCTCGGTTTCGGAAGCTTTCATGGCCTTCGACGCCCGCGCGATCAAGCTCGCGAGCCAGGTCAAGATTCGCTTCACCGACGTCGTGCCTCCCGCGGGCTGGGCGACGCCGGAGGGCTGGGAATCGGGGCAGTCCTTCATCCTGGACACCACCTTGGGTCGCGCGCTGTTCAACGAGGCACTTCCCGTCGACTACCCGTTTGTCAACGTGGAGGTCGACAAGAAAGTTCTCGGCGGCATCGTCAACGACCTCGCCGAGCGCTACCCCAAGGTGCAGGTTGCCGCGACCCTCGACGCTCTCAAGGAGGCCGGCTTCCGCTGGGCCACCCGTTCGGGTGTCACGATCTCGATCGAGGATGTCGTCACCCCGCCGAAGAAGGCCGAACTCCTCGCTCAGGCCGAGGACAGGGCTGAGAAGGTTCAGAACCAGTTCGAGCGCGGTCTGATCACCGACTCCGAGCGTCGCCAGGAGCTCATCGAGATCTGGACCAGGGCCACGGATGAGGTTGCCGAGGCGATGAAGGAGCACTTCCCGCGCCACAACCCGGTGTTCATGATGGTGAACTCCGGCGCCCGTGGTAACTGGATGCAGGTTCGTCAGATCGCCGGTATGCGCGGTCTGGTGGCCAACCCCAAGGGCGAGATCATCCCGCGCCCGATCAAGTCGAACTTCCGCGAGGGCCTGTCGGTTCTGGAGTACTTCATCTCCACCCACGGTGCACGCAAGGGTCTGGCCGACACCGCGCTGCGGACGGCCGACTCCGGCTACCTCACTCGTCGTCTCGTCGACGTCTCACAGGATGTCATCATCCGCGAGACCGACTGTGGGACCGAGCGCGGTCTCGGTACCGCGATCGGCTCTCGAGGCGCCGATGGCACGGTGCGTCGTCACGACGAGGTCGAGTCGACCGCCGCATCACGCGTGCTGTCGGAGGATGTTGTCGTCGGAGGCCGCACCATCGCCACTGCCGGACAGCAGCTCGGGCTCCTGGTCATCGACGACCTCTGCGCTGCAGGTGTCGAAGAGGTCAAGGCCCGCTCGGTGCTTACCTGCGAGAGCAAGGTCGGCACCTGCGCCACCTGCTACGGCCGCTCACTGGCCACCGGCAAGCTTGTTGACGTCGGCGAGGCCATCGGCATCGTCGCGGCACAGTCGATCGGTGAGCCCGGAACGCAGTTGACCATGCGCACCTTCCACACCGGTGGTGTGGCAGGTGAGGACATCACCCACGGTCTGCCTCGTGTCGTCGAGCTCTTCGAGGCACGCACCCCCAAGGGTGTGGCCCAGATCAGCGAGGCTGCGGGCCGGATCAAGATCGAGGACACCGACAAGACCCGCAAGCTCGTCGTCGTCCCCGATGACGGGTCTGAGGAGATCGCCTACCCGGTCTCGAAGCGCTCACGTCTGCTCGTCGGCGAGGGCGACCACGTCGAGGTCGGCCAGAAGCTCTGGCAGGGCGCTGTCGATCCCAAGCAGGTCCTGCGAATCCTGGGCCAGCGAGCGGTGCAGTTGCACCTCGTCGCCGAGGTCCAGGAGGTCTACCGCTCGCAGGGTGTGTCGATCCACGACAAGCACATCGAGGTGATCGTTCGCCAGATGCTCAAGCGCGTGACGATCATCGAAGGTGGCGACACTGAATTCCTGCCCGGCGAGCTTGTCGAGCGTGGACTCTTCGAGGGTGAGAACCGTCGGGTGGTGTCCGAGGGCAGCACGCCGGCGGCCGGCCGGCCCGAGCTCATGGGTATCACCAAGGCCTCACTTGCCACGGAGTCCTGGCTTTCGGCGGCTTCCTTCCAGGAGACCACCCGAGTGCTCACCGACGCGGCGATCCACGCCAAGTCCGACCCGCTGCTGGGGCTGAAGGAGAACGTCATCCTCGGCAAGCTCATCCCCGCGGGAACCGGTCTGCCGCGTTACCGCAACATCAAGGTCGAGCCCACCGAAGAGGCCAAGGCAGCGATGTACGCATCGCTCTCTGCCTACGACGACCTCGACTACGGCTCGTTCGGCACCGGATCAGGTCAGGCAATTCCGCTCGAGGAGTACGACTTCGGCGGCTACACCAACTGATCCATCAGCAACGTCGAGAAGGGCACCTCGCTCCTGGGGGTGCCCTTCTCTGCGTCAGGGTCCCACTCGTGCGTGAGAGCCCCTGTGGTGCCCCCCTGTGCCATCTGAGAGGCTGTCACCGAACCGGGCCAACATGGGCTCCGACCGCGATCGAGGAGCCCTCCTATGTCCGAGACCACCCCGTCTGCTCCTGAACCGGTTGAGCCGTCCGCCTTTACGCCCCCGCCGCCCCCGCCGCCCCCGGGTTACGGGCAGCAGTCCTACCCGGGCCAGCCCATGACGCAGGTCCCCGTGTTCCCGAATGGGAAACCGATGCTCGATGCTGCCGGCAATCTGGTGTCGGACAAGTCCCGCCTGGCAGCAGCCCTCCTGTGCTGGTTCTTGGGGACTCTGGGGATCCACCGGTTCTACGTGGGCAAGGTCGGCACCGGAATCGCGATGGTCCTGACCTGCGGTGGCCTGGGAATTTGGGCGCTGGTCGACTTCATCGTGATCTTGGTCGGCTCCTTCCGCGATATGTCGGGGAAGCCTCTTCAGAACTGGTGACCTGGGTCACCCTCGCATGCGTGAATATGGTCGCCGGGCCGGTCGAGGGCCAGTTGTCGAGGACCTCGTTTTGACCCCGACGCCAATGGCTGGGTAAGGTCTCTCTCTGCGCCTGGTTCACCGGGCGCCCGCGCATGTGCGAGATCCGAAAGTGTGGGTCCCCTGACATGTAGATCGACCCCCACCACGGCACGTCACCGCACGGCCATAAGGGCCAGGCGCGACACGCCCGGACGCGGGGGTCGGGGCAACACGGCGATCTCAGTACGCAGGATTTCGCCGCGCCGCCTAGCAGTACCAGGTTCGCAGCACCACCGAGCACAGCACGGAAAGCACCGCACAAGCAACGACACGACAACGTAGCGACTGAACACGGAGACGCAGTGCCCACGATCCAGCAGCTAGTCCGCAAGGGCCGGCAGGACAAGGTCTCGAAGAACACGACGCCCGCGCTCAAGGGGAGCCCCCAGCGCCGCGGTGTCTGCACGCGCGTCTACACGACCACGCCCAAGAAGCCGAACTCGGCTCTGCGCAAGGTCGCCCGTGTCCGCCTCACCAGCGGTATCGAGGTCACTGCCTACATCCCGGGTGTCGGCCACAACCTGCAGGAGCACTCGATCGTGCTCGTGCGTGGCGGACGAGTGAAGGACCTCCCCGGTGTCCGATACAAGATCATCCGCGGCGCTCTCGACACCCAGGGCGTGAAGAACCGCAAGCAGTCTCGCAGCCGCTACGGCGCGAAGAAGGAGAAGAGCTAATGCCCCGCAAGGGTCCCGCTCCCAAGCGCCCCATCGTGGTCGACCCGGTCTACGGGGCGCCGCTGGTGACGCAGCTGATCAACAAGGTCCTGTTGGACGGCAAGAAGTCCACGGCCGAGAAGATCGTCTACGGCGCGCTCGAAGGCTGCCGCGAGAAGACCGGCACCGACCCCGTCGTCACGCTCAAGCGCGCGATGGACAACATCAAGCCCACCTTGGAGGTCAAGAGCCGCCGCGTCGGTGGAGCGACCTACCAGGTCCCGATCGAGGTCAAGCCGGGTCGTGCGAACACGCTCGCCCTGCGCTGGCTGATCATCTTCTCCCGCCAGCGTCGTGAGAAGACCATGACTGAGCGCCTCATGAACGAACTTCTCGACGCCAGCAACGGCCTCGGGGCGAGCGTCAAGCGCCGCGAAGACATGCACAAGATGGCCGAGTCGAACAAGGCCTTCGCGCACTACCGCTGGTAAGTCAGCACCTTCCCCTTCACTTCCCCCACCACCCTCGGATTCGGAGTCTCACCGTGTCGACCGACACTGCCCTCGACCTCGCCAAGGTCCGCAACATCGGGATCATGGCTCACATCGACGCGGGCAAGACCACGACGACCGAGCGGATCCTGTTCTACACAGGGATCAACTACAAGATCGGTGAGGTCCACGACGGCGCTGCCACCATGGACTGGATGGAGCAGGAGCAGGAGCGCGGCATCACGATCACGTCCGCCGCGACGACCTGTCACTGGCAGGGCACGCAGATCAACATCATCGACACCCCTGGTCACGTGGACTTCACCGTCGAGGTCGAGCGCTCCTTGCGCGTCCTCGACGGCGCAGTTGCGGTGTTCGACGGTGTCGCCGGCGTCGAGCCGCAGTCTGAGACCGTCTGGCGCCAGGCTGACCGCTACAACGTCCCGCGCATCTGTTTCGTGAACAAGCTCGACCGCACCGGCGCAGAGTTCCACCGCTGTGTCGAAATGATCATTTCGCGCCTCAACGCCATCCCGCTCGTCCTTCAGATCCCCATCGGGTCCGAGGGTGACTTCCGCGGCGTCGTCGACCTGGTGCAGATGAAGGCGCTGGTCTGGCCCGAGGACACCCAGAAGGGCGAGGACTACGACGTCCTCGACATCCCGGCCACGCACACCGCCGCCGCCCGCGAATGGCGCGACCGTCTCCTCGAGACCATCGCCGAGGCCGACGACGCGATGATGGAGAAGTACCTCGAGGGTGTCGAGCCCGAGTTCGCAGACCTCCAGGCCGCTATTCGCCGAGCCACGATCGCCGGCAAGCTCACCCCGGTCCTCACCGGTTCCGCGTTCAAGAACAAGGGTGTTCAGCCGATGCTCGACGCGGTGGTGGCCTACCTGCCTTCGCCGCTCGACGTCGAGGCGATCGAGGGACACAAGCTTGGCGATGACGACGTGGTTGTCTCGCGCCAGCCGCGCGAGGACGAGCCCTTCTCCTCACTTGCCTTCAAGATCATGACGGACCCGCACCTGGGCAAGCTCACCTACATTCGGGTGTACTCCGGCGTCCTCGAGTCGGGCACCTCGGTGCTCAACTCCGTCAAGGGCCGCCGTGAGCGAATCGGCAAGATCTACCGGATGCACGCGAACAAGCGCGAGGAGATCGCCCGCGTCGGCGCCGGCGACATCGTCGCCGTCATGGGTCTGAAGGACACCACCACCGGCGAGACCCTGTGCGATGAGAAGAACCCCGTCGTCCTCGAGTCGATGAACTTCCCCGCACCGGTCATCCACGTGGCCATTGAGCCCAAGAGCAAGGGTGACCAGGAGCGTCTGGGCACCGCGATCCAGCGTCTCTCCGACGAGGACCCCACCTTCCAGGTGCGCACCGACGAAGAGACCGGCCAGACGATCATCGCGGGTATGGGTGAACTTCACCTCGAGGTGCTCGTCGACCGCATGCGTCGTGAGTTCCGCGTCGAGGCCAATGTCGGTAAGCCCCAGGTCGCCTACCGCGAGACCATCACCAAGAAGGTCGAGCGGATCGACTACACGCACAAGAAGCAGACCGGTGGCTCTGGCCAGTTCGCCAAGGTTCAGATCTCGATCGAGCCTTCTTCGGGCACATCCGAGGGCGAGGGCGGTTACGAGTTCGTCAACGCTGTCGGTGGTGGTCGCATCCCGCGCGAGTACATCCCCTCGGTCGACGCCGGATGTCAGGAAGCCATGGAGAACGGCGTACTCGCCGGCTACCCCATGGTTGACATCAAGGTGACGCTGAAGGATGGCGCCTACCACGACGTTGACTCCTCCGAGCTTGCGTTCAAGATCGCCGGCTCCATGGCGTTCAAGGAAGGTGCCCGCTCCGCTGGCCCCGTGCTCCTCGAGCCGATGATGTCAGTCGAAGTCATCACCCCCGAGGACTTCATGGGTGATGTGATCGGTGACCTCAATGCGCGCCGCGGCCAGATCCAGGCCATGGACGAGCGCTCGGGTGCCCGGATCGTTCGCGCGCTGGTCCCGCTCTCGGAGATGTTCGGCTACGTCGGCGACCTTCGGAGCAAGACCCAGGGCCGCGCGAGCTACTCCATGCAGTTCGACTCGTACGCCCAGGTTCCCAACCATGTGGCGACCGAGATCATCGCGAAGGCGCGGGGCGAGTAGTCCCGCCACTCACACTCTCGGAGCGTGAACGTGACGCGTGAGCGGTTCCGAGGTCAGACCGCACGACCAGCAAGGCGAGAACGATCAAACGCACCACCATCACTACCTGCACGATCCCGATCCCGATTAATCCGGAGCTACGTCGTACGGCGTATCCATCCACAGTCCACAGGAGGACACCGTGGCGAAGGCGAAGTTCGAGCGGACCAAGCCGCACGTCAACATCGGCACCATCGGTCACATTGACCACGGCAAGACGACGCTGACCGCGGCGATCACCAAGGTGCTGCACGACGCTTTCCCGGACGTGAACCCGTTCACGCCGTTCGACCAGATCGACAAGGCTCCTGAGGAGCGTCAGCGCGGTATCACGATCTCCATCGCGCACGTCGAGTACCAGACGGCTGCGCGTCACTACGCGCACGTCGACTGCCCTGGTCACGCTGACTACATCAAGAACATGATCACCGGCGCGGCCCAGATGGACGGTGCGATCCTCGTGGTCGCCGCGACCGACGGACCCATGCCTCAGACCAAGGAGCACGTGCTCCTCGCCCGCCAGGTCGGCGTGCCGTCCCTGGTCGTCGCTCTGAACAAGTGCGACATGGTCGATGACGAAGAGATCCTTGAGCTCGTTGAGCTTGAGGTCCGCGAGCTGCTTTCCGCATACGAGTACGACGGCGACAACATCCCCGTCGTGCGCGTGGCAGCATTCCCGGCGCTCAACGGCGACGAGAAGTGGTCCGGCTCGATCCTCGAGCTCATGGCCGCTGTCGACGTGGCGATCCCGACCCCCGAGCGCGATGTCGAGAAGCCCTTCCTCATGCCCGTCGAGGATGTCTTCACGATCACCGGTCGTGGCACGGTCGTCACCGGTCGCATCGAGCGTGGCATCGTCAAGGTGAACGAGGAAATCGAGATCGTGGGCATCCGCCCGACGACCTCGAAGACCACCGTCACCGGTGTCGAGATGTTCCGCAAGCTGCTCGACGAGGGCCAGGCAGGCGAGAACGTGGGCCTGCTTCTCCGCGGCACCAAGCGCGACGACGTCGAGCGTGGACAGGTCCTGTGCAAGCCGGGCTCGGTCACTCCCCACACGGAGTTCGAGGCCAACGTGTACATCCTGTCCAAGGATGAGGGTGGCCGTCACACGCCGTTCTTCGACAACTACCGTCCGCAGTTCTACTTCCGTACGACCGACGTCACCGGCGTTGTCACGTTGCCCGAGGGCACCGAGATGGTCATGCCGGGCGACAACACTGAGATGAAGGTTGACCTCATCCAGCCGATCGCCATGGAAGAGGGCCTGCGCTTCGCCATCCGTGAGGGTGGCCGCACCGTTGGTGCGGGACGAGTCGTCAAGATCCTCAAGTAACACCTTCTGGTGATCTCGGTCGGGCCTGACCGCAACGCGTGAGCGGCCCGACCGAGATCCCACCGGAGCATGCACGAGATGCTCTTCCCAGCGGCACACGAACGATAAGGAACCGAAGCCATCATGGCGGGACAGAAGATCCGCATCCGGCTCAAGGCCTACGACCACGAGGTCATCGACTCATCGGCGCGCAAGATCGTCGACACGGTGATTCGCACTGGTGCGAAGGTTGCGGGCCCGGTGCCGCTGCCGACGGAGAAAAACGTCTACTGCGTCATCCGTTCGCCGCACAAGTACAAGGACAGCCGCGAACACTTCGAGATGCGTACCCACAAGCGTCTTATTGACATCCTCGACCCCACGCCGAAGACCGTCGACTCGCTGATGCGACTCGACCTCCCGGCCGGTGTCGACATCGAGATCAAGCTCTGAGGAACTTAGCCATCATGAGCAAGCACATGAAGGGGTTGCTGGGCGAGAAGCTCGGCATGACCCAGGTCTGGGACGAGAACAATCGCGTCGTCCCCGTGACCGTGGTCAAGGCCGGGCCCTGTGTCGTCACCCAGGTCAAGACCCCCGAGCAGGACGGCTACAGCTCCGTCCAGATCGCCTTCGGCGCGATCGACCCCCGCAAGGTGAACAAGCCCGCATCGGGCCACTTCGCCAAGGCGGGCGTCACGCCGCGTAGGCACCTGGTCGAGCTGCGCACCGCCGACGCGTCCGAGTACGTCGTGGGCCAAGAGCTCTCGGTGGATACCTTCGAGGTCGGTCAGGTCATCGACGTCGTGGGCACCACCAAGGGCAAGGGCTACGCCGGTGTCATGAAGCGTCACGGCTTCCACGGTGTTGGCGCCTCACACGGTGCACACAAGAACCACCGCAAGCCCGGTTCCATCGGTGCCTGCGCGACCCCCGGTCGCGTCTTCAAGGGCACCCGCATGGCCGGTCGCATGGGTGTGGCTCGCCAGTCGACCCAGAACCTGACGATCTTCTCGATCGACGCGGTCAACGGCCTGATCCTCATCAAGGGTGCGGTGCCCGGTCCCAAGGGCGGCCTCGTCCTCGTCCGTACCTCTGCGAAGGGTGGCACGGCATGAGCGCCGCGCTCGAGACCGACGAGGTCACCTCGGTCGACCTCCGCACCCCGTCCGGTGATGTCGCCGGCTCACTCGCGCTGCCCGCGCACGTCTTCGGCGTGCAGGTCAACGTCCCGCTGATCCACCAGGTCGTCGTCGCCCAGCTCGCTGCGGCCCGTCAGGGCACGCACAGCACCAAGACGCGCGCCGAGGTCAGCGGTGGTGGCCGCAAGCCGCACAAGCAGAAGGGAACAGGTCGCGCCCGCCAGGGTTCGACCCGCGCCCCCCAGTTCACCGGTGGTGGTGTCGTCCACGGGCCTCAGCCTCGTGACTACGCCCAGCGCACGCCCAAGAAGATGAAGGCAGCCGCCCTGCGCGGTGCCCTCTCGGACCGGGCGCGTAACGGACGCGTGCACGTGGTGACCGGCATTGTCGAGGGTGAGACCCCCTCGACGAAGTCCGCGATCGCTGCCTTGGCCGCGCTCAGCGACCGCCGTCACCTGCTCGTCGTGGTCGAGCGCCTCGACGAGGTTGCATGGCTTTCGCTGCGCAACGTCCCTCGCGTGCACTTGATCGTGCCGGACCAGCTCAACACCTACGACGTGCTCGTCAGTGACGACGTCATCTTCACCCAGGGCGCGTACGACGCGTTCATCGCCGGCCCCACGGCCGGTAAGGGTGCCAAGGCCGTCGCGACCGAGACCGAAGCCGAGGAGGCTGCGCTGTGAGGATCAACGACCCGCGCGACATCCTGCTGGCACCCGTGATCTCCGAGAAGAGCTACGCCCTTCTCGATGAGAACAAGTACACGTTCGTCGTATCACCTGATGCCAATAAGACCCAGATCAAGATCGCGGTCGAGCAGGTATTCGGTGTCAAGGTGACGAGCGTGAACACGCTCAACCGCCAGGGCAAGGTCATGCGCACGAAGTTCGGCTTCGGGAAGCGTGCCAACACCAAGCGCGCGATCGTCAGCCTGCGCGACGGCGACCGTATCGACATCTTCGGCGGCCCGGTCTCCTGACCGGCGCCCCGACGCAACCGACGAGGAAGAGAACCCGATGGGTATCCGCAAGTACAAGCCGACGACGCCTGGCCGCCGTGGCTCCAGCGTCGCCGACTTCGTCGAGCTCACGCGGTCGGCGCCGGAGAAGTCGCTCGTGCGCCCGCTGCACAAGAAGGGCGGCCGCAACAACCAGGGCCGTATCACCACCCGTCACCAGGGTGGTGGCCACAAGCGCGCCTACCGTCTCATCGACTTCCGTCGCGCAGACAAGGATGGCGTCCCGGCCAAGGTCGCTCACATCGAGTACGACCCCAACCGCACCGCTCGCATCGCACTGCTCCACTTCGCCGATGGCGAGAAGCGCTACATCGTGGCGCCGAACAAGGTGGGACAGGGCGACCGCATCGAAACCGGTCCGTCGGCTGATATCAAGCCCGGCAACAACCTGCCTCTTCGCAACATCCCCGTCGGTACGGTCATCCACAATGTGGAGCTCCGGCCCGGCGGCGGCGCGAAGATCGCCCGTTCTGCCGGTGTGAGCGTGCAGCTCGTCGCCAAGGACGGCCCCTACGCGCAGCTTCGCCTGCCTTCGGGTGAGATCCGCAATGTCGATGTGCGCTGCCGCGCCACGATCGGCGAGGTTGGCAACGCGGAGCAGAGCAACATCAACTGGGGCAAGGCCGGGCGCATGCGCTGGAAGGGCAAGCGCCCGACCGTCCGCGGTGTGGCCATGAACCCGGTCGACCACCCGCACGGTGGTGGTGAGGGCAAGACCTCCGGCGGACGCCACCCCGTCAACCCGAACGGCAAGCCAGAAGGCCGTACCCGTCGCGCCAACAAGGCCAGCGACAAGTTCATCGTCCGCCGCCGCAAGACCGGCAAGAAGCGCTAAGGGAGCCAGTCTCAATGCCTCGCAGCCTGAAGAAGGGCCCCTTCATCGACGGCCACCTCGCCAAAAAGGTGGACGACCAGAACGTCAAGGGCACCAAGAACGTGATCAAGACCTGGTCGCGCCGTTCGATGATCGTGCCCGACATGCTCGGCCACACCATCGCGGTGCACGACGGCCGCAAGCACATCCCGGTCTTCGTGACCGAGAACATGATCGGCCACAAGCTCGGCGAGTTCGCGCCGACACGTACCTTCCGTGGCCACGTGAAGGACGACCGCAAGGCCAAGCGCCGCTAACGCGGGGCGACGCCACCGAGTGAGATGACCGTCTGACGTGAGCACGACGACCAGCAAGGGGATTGTGATGGAAGCCAGGGCTCAGGCGCGCTACGTGCGCGTCACGCCCATGAAGGCACGCCGCGTGATCGATTTGATCCGTGGCCTGCCGGCCGCCGAGGCGCAAGCAGTGCTGCGATTCGCACCGCAAGCAGCCAGCGAGCCCGTGGGCAAGGTGCTCGACAGTGCCATCGCCAACGCGAGCAACAACTTGGGGCTCGACCCCGACACTCTCGTGGTTCGCGAGGCGTATGTCGATGAGGGCCCGACCTTGAAGCGATTCCGGCCGCGCGCCCAGGGGCGTGCCTACCGAATCCGCAAGCGCACCAGTCACATCACCGTCGTCGTCGAGTCGGTTACCGCCGACTCGGCGCGGAAGAAGGGGTGACCCGGCCGTGGGCCAGAAGATCAACCCGTACGGCTTCCGTCTAGGCATCACCACCGACTACAAGTCGCGTTGGTTCGCCGATTCGTCCAAGGACGGTCAGCGCTACCGCGACTACGTCGATGAGGATGTCAAGATCCGTCGCCTCATGGTCAAGGGCATGGAACGTGCCGGTATCAGCAAGGTGGAGATCGAGCGCACGCGTGAGCGTGTCCGCGTCGACATCCACACTGCTCGCCCCGGCATCGTCATCGGCCGCCGTGGAGCCGAAGCCGACCGCATCCGTACTGACCTCGAGCAGCTCACCGGCAAGCAGGTGCAGTTGAACATCCTCGAGGTCAAGAACCCCGAGATCGACGCACAGCTCGTGGCGCAGGGAGTGGCCGAGCAGCTCTCGAGCCGCGTCTCCTTCCGTCGGGCCATGCGCAAGTCGATGCAGTCGGCCATGAAGGGCGGCGCCAAGGGCATTCGTGTCCAGGTGTCCGGTCGTCTGGGTGGCGCTGAGATGAGCCGCACCGAGTTCTACCGCGAGGGCCGCGTTCCGCTGCACACCTTGCGCGCGAACATCGACTACGGCTTCTACGAGGCGCGCACCACTTTCGGTCGCATCGGCGTGAAGGTCTGGATCTACAAGGGTGAGGTCAGCCAGTCGCGCACCGAGCGCGAAGCGGTGGCCGCGGCCGAGCGTCTCGGTGCACCGCGCCGCGACCGTCCGGCTCGCCCTGCTGCCCGTCGTCCCGACGGCACCGAAGCCGCGTCTGTCGAGGGTGATCTCGCGACCGACTCGGTGATCCCCGCGAGCGTCGAGACGACTGAGGTCGCCGTGGCGGTCGAGGCACCCGGAACGGAGGCCTGACCAATGCTGATCCCCCGCAGGGTCAAGCACCGCAAGCAGCACCACCCCAACCGTCACGGTGCTGCCAAGGGCGGCACCGAGGTCACTTGGGGTGAGTGGGGCCTGCAGGCGCTAGAGCCGGCCTACGTCACCAACCGCCAGATCGAGGCGGCCCGTATCGCGATGACCCGCCACATCAAGCGTGGCGGCAAGGTCTGGATCACGATCTACCCGGACCGTCCCATCACCAAGAAGCCGGCCGAGACCCGCATGGGTAGTGGTAAGGGTTCACCTGAGTGGTGGGTCGCGAACGTCAAGCCCGGACGTGTGATGTTCGAGCTTGCGTACCCCAACGAGATCGTGGCCCGCGAGGCGCTCACCCGCGCCGCGCACAAACTCCCGATGAAGTGCCGGATCGTTCGGCGCGAGGTAGGTGACAACTGATGGCCACAGGAACCAAGCCCACCGACCTGCGCATCCTCGGTGACGAGGAACTCGTCGAGAAGCTGCGCGAGGCCAAGGCCGAGCTGTTCAACCTTCGCTTCCAGGCGGCCACCGGCCAGCTGGAGAGCCACGGACGACTGCGCGCAGTCCGCACGGACATCGCGCGTATCTACACGATCATGCGCGAGCGCGAGCTCGGCATCACCCCCGTGGGTGCCGCATGAGCGAGACGAACGAGAAGGCGATGACGGATAACACACGCGGTTTCCGCAAGACGCGCGAAGGGCTCGTCGTCAGCGACAAGATGGATAAGACCGTCGTCGTCGCTGTCGAGGACCGCTTCAAGCACCCCCTCTACGGCAAGGTCGTGCGTCGCACGAACAAGCTGAAGGCTCACGACGAGTCCAACGCCGCAGGCGTGGGCGACAAGGTCCTCATCATGGAGACCCGACCGCTCTCGGCCACCAAGCGCTGGCGCATCGTGGAAATCCTCGAGAAGGCCAAGTAATCCCTCGGCCGATCCGCCTCGTGCGGACTCGTCCCTGACCGCGAGTTTTGGTCGTCACCCGACGGCCGCTTAGACTCACCAGGTCCGGCGTTAGCGCCTGGCCGACTCACCATCAGTTCCGCAAGGCTCGGGTTCCGAGAACCGGCGCGACATCAGGAGACATTCAAGTGATCCAGCAGGAGTCGCGACTACGTGTCGCCGACAACACCGGCGCGAAGGAAATCCTTTGCATCCGGGTTCTCGGTGGTTCGGGTCGACGCTACGCAGGCATCGGTGACGTCATCGTGGCCACGGTCAAGGACGCAATCCCCGGCGGCAACGTCAAGAAGGGCGACGTCGTCAAGGCGGTGATCGTGCGCACCAAGAAGGAGCGCCGACGCCTCGACGGGTCGTACATCCGCTTCGACGAGAACGCAGCCGTGATCCTCAAGAACGATGGGGAGCCGCGCGGAACGCGCATCTTCGGCCCCGTCGGTCGCGAGCTGCGCGAGAAGAAGTTCATGAAGATCATCTCGTTGGCTCCGGAGGTGCTCTGACATGGCTGGCCTCAACATCAAGAAGGGTGACCTCGTCCAGGTCATCACGGGCAAGGACCGCGGCAAGAAGGGCAAGGTCATCTCGGTACTCATCGAGTCCGAGAAGGTCCTGGTCGAGGGTGTCAACCAGATCAAGAAGCACACCAAGGTCGGACAGTCGAACCTCGGCGCCAAGACTGGTGGCATCGTGACCCAGGAGGCCCCGATCCACGTGTCCAACGTGATGATCGTCGACCCCGACGACAACCGCCCGACCCGCGTGGGCTACCGCCGCGAGGTCGTCACCAAGACTCGCCCGGACGGTACGTCGTACGAGTCCTCGCGCAGTGTCCGCATCTCGAAGCGTTCCGGTAAGGACATCTGATGACCACTACGGCCACCGAGAAGGTGCAGGTTCGCCTCAAGGCGCGCTACCTCGAGGAGATCGTCCCGGCACTCCGCGAGGAGTTCGCCTTCGGCAATGTCATGCAGGTCCCCGGTCTGACCAAGATCGTGGTCAACATGGGTGTCGGCGAGGCGGCCCGCGACTCCAAGCTCATCGAAGGCGCGATCAAGGACCTCGCGGCGATCACGGGCCAGAAGCCCCAGGTCACCAAGGCCCGCAAGTCGATCGCCCAGTTCAAGCTTCGCGAGGGAATGCCCATCGGCGCCCACGTGACACTGCGCGGCGACCGCATGTGGGAGTTCCTCGACCGTCTCCTCTCGGTTGCACTTCCCCGCATCCGTGACTTCCGCGGCCTCTCGGCCCGCCAGTTCGACGGCCGCGGCAACTACACGTTCGGTCTCAACGAGCAGTCGATGTTCCACGAGATCGATCAGGACGCCATCGACCGCGTCCGAGGCATGGACATCACGGTGGTCACCACCGCGTCCACCGACGACGAAGGCCGTGCGCTCCTCAAGCACCTCGGCTTCCCCTTCAAGGAGAACTGACCGTGGCCAAGACCGCTCTGATCAACAAGGCGAACAAGAAGCCCAAGTTCGCAGTCCGTGGCTACACCCGCTGCAACCGCTGTGGACGACCGCACTCGGTCTACCGCAAGTTCGGCCTGTGCCGCATCTGCCTTCGCGAGATGGCACACGCCGGCGAACTGCCGGGTATCACCAAGAGCAGCTGGTAAGAACAAGATGACGCCGAAGGTCCTCGCGATGTCCGCGATCGATACCACGGTGAGAGAGGCCCCTCGGCCATGACGATGACTGACCCGATCGCAGACATGCTCACGCGTCTGCGCAATGCCAACTCGGCGCACCACGACACGGTGGCGATGCCCCACTCGAAGATCAAGGCGGGTATCGCCGAGATCCTCAAGAAGGAGGGCTATATCGCCACGTGGCGCGTGGAGGACGCTGAGGTTGGCAAGACCTTGACTCTCGACCTGAAGTTCGGGCCGAGCCGAGAGCGTTCGATCGCCGGCATCCGCCGGGTGTCCAAGCCTGGTCTGCGTGTCTACGCGAAGAGCACGTCGCTCCCCAAGGTCCTCGGTGGCCTCGGTGTGGCGATCATCTCGACGTCGTCAGGCTTGCTGACCGACCGCCAGGCAGCCAAGAAGGGTGTGGGTGGGGAAGTCCTCGCCTACATCTGGTAGCGGGAAGGAGAGTAGAAGCATGTCGCGCATTGGTCGTATGCCCATCTCCGTCCCGTCGGGGGTCACCGTCGACATCGACGGCTCCACGGTCACGGTTAAGGGCCCCCGGGGTACGCTCACCCACCAGGTCCCCAACCCCATCGAGATCGTCACGTCTGAGGACGGCACCCTCGCGGTGACCCGTCCGAACGATGAGCGGGCCTCGCGCTCACTCCACGGACTCACCCGCACTCTGGTTTCCAACATGGTTGTCGGGGTGACTGACGGCTACTCCAAGGCGTTGGAGATCTCCGGCACCGGTTACCGCGTGGTCAACAAGGAAGGCACCCTCGAGTTCGCTCTGGGGTTCAGCCACCCCGTGATCATCCCGGCACCTGAGGGCATCACCTTCACGGTGGAGAGCCCCACCAAGTTCTCCGTGGCCGGAATCGACAAGCAGCAGGTCGGCGAAGTCGCCGCGAAGCTCCGCAAACTGCGCAAGCCCGACCCTTACAAGGGCAAGGGTGTGCGTTACGCCGGCGAGGTCATCCGCCGCAAGGCCGGAAAGGCAGGCAAGAAGTAGCCATGTCGATCATCGTCAAGCTCGGCTCCGGGAACAAGAAGGCGGTTGCCCGCAAGCGCCGTCACACCCGGGTTCGCAAGAAGGTCACGGGCACTGCGTCCCGTCCCCGTCTGGTGGTCTCTCGTTCGGCCCGCCACCTGTTCGTTCAGGTGGTCGACGACTCCGTCGGCACCACACTCGCGTCCGCTTCCACCATGGAAGCCGACCTGCGTGCGTTCGACGGTGACAAGAGCGCCAAGGCCAAGAAGGTCGGGGAGATCCTCGCTTCGCGTGCCAAGTCTGCTGGCGTCGACGCGGTCGTTTTCGACCGCGGCGGCAACAAGTACCACGGCCGCGTCGCGGCCCTCGCCGAAGGCGCCCGCGAGGGCGGCCTCGCGTTCTGACGCGAACGACGGATCCAGGGAAGAGGTAAGTCATGGCTGCAGCCCCCCGCCGCGGAGGCGGCACCGGCGGCAACGAGCGTGGACGCGACCGTAAAGACGGTAAGGGTCCCGTGGTGGAGAAGTCCGCCTTCCTCGAGCGCGTCGTAGCGATCAACCGCGTGGCCAAGGTCGTCAAGGGTGGTCGTCGCTTCAGCTTCACCGCCCTCGTCGTCGTTGGCGACGGCGACGGCATGGTCGGCGTTGGTTACGGGAAGGCCAAGGAGGTGCCCGCGGCCATCGCCAAGGGTGTCGAGGAAGCCAAGAAGAGCTTCTTCAAGGTCCCCCGTATCCAGGGCACGATCCCTCACCCCATCACGGGTGAGGCCGCTGCCGGTGTGGTGCTGCTGCGTCCGGCCGCACCCGGTACCGGCGTCATCGCCGGTGGCCCTGTCCGCGCCGTGCTCGAGTGCGCTGGGATCCACGACGTGCTCAGCAAGTCGCTCGGATCTGACAACGCCATCAATGTCGTGCACGCGACGGTCGCGGCCCTCAAGGGCCTCGAGCGTCCCGAGGAGGTCGCGGCTCGCCGTGGACTTCCGCTCGAGCACGTGGCACCGGCCGCCCTGCTGCGCGCCCGTGCTGCGGGAATGGGCGCGTGATGGTCAAGCTCAAGGTCACCCAAATCCGTTCGGACATCGGCGGAAAGCAGAACCAGCGCGACACCTTGCGCAGCCTGGGTCTCAAGCGCATCCGCGACGTTGTGGTGAAGGAGGATCGTCCCGAGTTCCGCGGGATGATCAACACCGTCGCCCACCTCGTCACGGTCGAGGAGGTCGACTGATATGACACTCAAGGTTCACCACCTGCGCCCAGCACCGGGCGCGAAGACGGCCAAGACCCGCGTGGGTCGAGGCGAGGCCAGCAAGGGTAAGACCGCTGGTCGCGGTACCAAGGGCACCAAGGCCCGCTATCAGGTACCGGCGCGCTTCGAGGGTGGGCAGATGCCGATGCACATGCGGCTGCCCAAGCTCAAGGGTTTCAAGAACCCCAACCGCGTCGAGTTCCAGGTCGTCAACGTCGCACAGCTCGCGGCCCTGTTCCCCGAGGGTGGTGCCGTGAGCGTCGATGAGCTCGTGGCGCGCGGTGTGGTTCGTCGTAACCTCCCGGTGAAGGTGCTCGGCAACGGTGATCTGGCCGTGGCCCTGCAGATCAACGTTCACGCGTTTTCCGACACCGCCAAGAGCAAGATCATGTCAGCCGGTGGCACAGCCACCGAGCTCGTCTGACGTACCCGCGATTCGCCGAAGGGCGTCCATGCCGTCGTAATCTCGACGCACGGACGCCCTTCGTATCGTGACTGTTAGGCTCATGCGGTCCCACCGGATCTACCGGGTTCGCGTGGGGGAAAACTGCTCATGGCGAAGGCTGTGAGACCGACTCATCGCATCGGGCGCCACTGGGCGCCCACCTGGAGGGGCTGTGCTTTCCGCGTTCGCGTCGGCATTCCGCACGCCGGATCTGCGCAAGAAGCTCGTGTTCACCCTCGCGATCATTGGCCTGTTCCGGCTCGGGTCGGTCGTCCCGACGCCAGGGGTCGATTACAAGGCCATCCAGACCTGCATCGCACTCGTGCAGGACAACTCGATCTACGGCCTCATCAACCTCTTCAGTGGCGGTGCGCTGCTGAGGCTCTCGGTCTTCGCGCTCGGGATCATGCCGTACATCACGGCGAGCATCATCATTCAGCTTCTGACGGTGGTGATCCCGCGGCTGGAGTCCCTTCGCCAGGAGGGCCAGTCCGGTCAGGCGCGCCTGACCCAGTACACCCGCTACCTCACCGTCGGGCTCGCGATCCTGCAGTCGACCGGCATCGTGGCGCTCGCCCGTGTTCCCGGCCGGCTCTTCCAGGGCTGCAGTGCGCAGTTGGTGCCCAACCAGTCGATCCTGCTGATCCTGCAGATGATCCTGGTCATGACCGCAGGTACGGCAGTCATCATGTGGCTCGGTGAGAACATCACCGATCGAGGTGTCGGTAACGGCATGTCGTTGCTGATCTTCACCTCGATCATCGCCACGTTCCCGGGCCAGATCTGGCAGATCTACACGATCAACGGCGCGTTCACCCTCCTGCTCGTCCTGGCTGTGGGCTTCGCGATCATCGCCGCTGTGATCTACGTCGAACAGGCTCAACGGCGGATACCCGTGCAGTACGCCAAGCGCATGGTCGGACGCAAGATGTACGGCGGTACATCCACCTACATCCCCCTGAAGGTGAACATGGCGGGAGTTATCCCCGTCATCTTCGCCTCATCCCTGCTCTACGTTCCGCAGTTGGTCATCCAGCTCTCGGGCAACCAGGGGGGTCTGGCCCAGTGGGTTTCCCGGAACTTCACGCGTGGTGACGAGCCCCTCTACCTGATCACCTACTTCCTGCTGATCGTCTTCTTCACCTACTTCTACGTCGCGATCACGTTCAACCCCGTCGAGGTCGCCGACAACATGAAGAGATACGGCGGGTTCGTTCCCGGTATTCGAGCAGGACGGCCCACCGCGGAGTACCTCGACTATGTGCTCACCCGGATCACGCTGCCCGGAGCGCTCTACCTCGGTGTCATCGCGATCATCCCGTTCGTCGCGTTCGCCTTCCTCGGGGTTGGGCAGCGGTTCATCTTCGGTGGCACCAGCCTCCTGATCATGGTGGGCGTCGGACTCGATACCGTGAAGCAGATCGAATCCCAGCTACAGCAACGCAACTACGAAGGCTTTCTCCGCTGATGCGCATCCTTCTCATGGGCCCGCCGGGTGCGGGCAAAGGAACCCAAGCCGTGGTGGTTGCCGAGATCCTCAGCATCGCCCACATCTCGACGGGCGATATCTTCCGCGCCAACGTCGCTGGCGCCACCCCGCTCGGTCTCGAGGCGAAGCGCTTCATGGACTCTGGTGAGTACGTGCCCGATTCGGTCACCAACGCGATGGTCCGCGATCGACTCTCCCACCCCGATGCCACCGACGGCTTCCTTCTCGACGGGTACCCGCGCACGCTGGCGCAGGTGCACGAGCTCGAGGGCATGCTGCGTTCGACGGGTACCTCGATCGACAAGGTCGTCGAGATCACCATCGACACCGACGAGGTGATCACGCGCCTGGTTAAGCGCGCCGAGGAGCAGGGGCGCAGCGATGACACCGAGGATGTCATCCGTCGGCGCCAGGAGGTCTACGCAGAGCAGACCGCACCCTTGATCAGCGAGTACGAGGCGCTGGGCATCCTTGTTCGGGTTGACGGCATGGGCTCGGTGGCCGAGGTCACCGCTCGGGTGCTCTCGGCCCTCGGCGTCTGAACGCAGGACCGATGTTCCGCCGCAAGGACCGCGTCGAGATCAAGACCGATGCGCAGATCCTGCTGATGCGCCAGGCCGGGCTCGTCGTCGCCCGCACCTTGGAGGTCCTGCGCACGGCAGTCGGCCCGGGCATCTCGACCCGCGAGCTTGACGCGATCGCTGAGGACTCCATCCGCAGCCAGGGCGCCATCCCCTCTTTCCTGGGCTACCACGGCTATCCGGCCAGCATCTGCACCTCGGTCAACGACGAGGTCGTGCACGGGATCCCCGGCGACCGTGTTCTCCGCGACGGTGATCAGGTCTCCATCGACTGTGGTGCGATCCTCGCTGGATGGCACGGCGACGCTGCGATCACGGTACCGGTGGGCGAGGTCGACCAAGCCGCGGGCGAACTCTCCAGGGTTACTCAGGAGGCGCTGTGGCGCGGTCTGGGGGCAGCGAGGGTCGGGGGCGCTCTGTCCGATATCGGACGGGCCGTCGAGAACTCGGTGCGCGCCGAGGCCGGGGGCGCCGCCTATGGCATCGTCGAGGAATATGTCGGCCATGGCATTGGGACCTCGATGCATATGGAGCCCAATGTGCCCAATTACGACATTCCGGGCAAGAGTCTGGCCCTTGTGGCTGGTATGGCATTGGCCGTGGAGCCCATGGTGTGCGCGGGTGACCGCACCGTCCGCACCCTCGCGGACGACTGGACGGTGGTCACGGTCGACGGCCGGCGCGCGTCCCATTGGGAGCACACCGTCGCATTGACCACCGCGGGCCCATGGGTCCTGACGGCCCTCGACGGCGGGGCGGAACGGTTTGCCGCTATGGGCGTGCACAGCCCTGCCGCTGGGCGCGACTGATGATGTGTGGCGACGTACGGCGATCGCAAGATCATCGGATTACCGTCGAAGGCCGGTTCTGACGTAGACTCCACAACCGGCTCATCGAGTCGCGACCAGTCACGCCCGGGGCCTGTTCTGACGAGCAGTTTCAGGCGGGTGTCAGGTCGCTCCCGGTAGGTCAGCAATCTAACGTAACCGATACGGATGAAGTGCGAGGACATGCCCAAAAAGGACGGTGCCATCGAGCTCGAGGGCACGATCACCGAGTCGCTCCCGAACGCGATGTTCAGGGTCGAACTCGACAACGGGCACAAAGTGTTGGCGCACATCAGCGGGAAGATGCGGATGCACTACATCCGAATCCTTCCCGATGACCGGGTGGTAGTGGAGCTCTCGCCCTACGACCTCACCCGTGGCCGGATCGTCTACCGCTACAAGTAAAGAACGGCTCACGTCACCGCGCTTCACCCCGTGGGGACGAGACCGAACACTGTTGTCCGCCACTAGAGGCACGGGCGCGCACGCCGCCTGGCACGAGCACCCGTGGAGAGATCGATGAAGGTCAACCCGAGCGTCAAGAAGATCTGCGACAAGTGCAAGGTGATCCGCCGTCACGGCCGGGTCATGGTGATCTGCGAGAACCCGCGTCACAAGCAGCGCCAGGGCTGATCCACACCCCGGAGGGGATTCCTCTCCGCAGGTAAGGCTCAGCACGGCGTTCACGGACGCACCAACAGCGATACCCGACCCCCGCGCAGCACCTGTGCCGCGTATGGGACGTCACCCCCGGCCCGGAGGCCAGGGACCCACCTTCACACTGGTGGGACCGGTATCGCTGCCGAAACCTCCGGACGAACTGGAAGAGAGAATTCCCGATGGCACGTCTCGTCGGCGTTGACCTCCCCCGCGACAAGCGGCTCGAGGTAGCGCTCACGTACATCTTCGGTATCGGAAAGACCCGCGCACTGCAGACGCTTGAGGCCACGGGTATCAGTCCTGACCTCCGCGTCAAGGACCTCGGCGACGAGGACCTGATCAAGCTGCGCGACTATCTCGATGCCAACTACAAGACCGAAGGCGATCTCCGTCGTGAGGTCGCCGCTGACATCCGCCGCAAGGTTGAGATCGGCTGCTACCAGGGAATCCGGCACCGCCGTGGTCTCCCGGTCCGCGGTCAGCGCACGCACACCAACGCGCGCACCCGCAAGGGCCCGAAGAAGACCGTGGCCGGCAAGAAGAAGGTCGGCAAGAAGTAGCAGTCCGACGGTCCTGCCCGGGCCCCATGTCCAGGCGACCGAAGGACCGATGACCTCAACCAGAACGGATAGTCGATGCCTCCCAAGAGCCGTACGGCTGCGGGCGCCAAGAAGGTGCGCCGCAAGGAGAAGAAGAACATCGCGCATGGACATGCGCACATCAAGAGCACGTTCAACAACACCATCGTGTCCATCACCGATCCCACGGGCGCGGTGATTGCCTGGGCCTCGTCCGGTCAGGTGGGATTCAAGGGCTCTCGCAAGAGCACGCCCTTCGCCGCCCAGCTTGCCGCGGAGGCTGCTGCACGCCGTGCCATGGAGCACGGGATGAAGAAGGTTGACGTTTTCGTCAAGGGTCCTGGTTCAGGTCGCGAGACCGCCATCCGGTCACTGCAGGCCGCTGGCCTCGAGGTCGGAACCATCCAGGACGTCACCCCGAGCCCGCACAATGGCTGCCGCCCGCCGAAGCGCCGCCGAGTCTGACGCCCCGAGAGAGAGTCTGAAACATCATGGCCCGTTACACAGGGGCGGACTGCAAGCGCTGCCGCCGCGAAAAGACCAAGCTCTTCCTCAAGGGTGCGAAGTGCGAGTCGCCGAAGTGCCCGATTGAGATCCGTCCTTACCCGCCCGGCCAGCACGGCCGTGGTCGGACCAAGGACAGCGAGTACCTGCTGCAGATGCGTGAGAAGCAGAAGTGCGCACGTATCTACGGTGTGCTCGAGAAGCAGTTCCGTGGGTACTACGAGGAGGCCCAGCGCAAGCAGGGCAAGACCGGTGAGAACCTGCTTCGCATCCTCGAGACCAGGCTCGACAACGTCGTCTACCGTGCCGGCTTCGCCAAGAGTCGCGATATGGCCCGTCAGGTTGTCCGTCACGGTCACATCACCGTGAACGGCGCGAAGGTGGACATCCCCTCCTTCCGCGTCTCGGCCAGCGACATCGTCGAGGTCCGTGCCGCAAGCCGCGAGCTGACTCCGTTCGTCGTCGCTCACGCCGAACTTGGCGAGCGTGGCGTTCCGGCGTGGCTCGAGGTCATCCCCTCGCGGATGCGCGTGCTCGTCCACTCCCTGCCCGAGCGGTCGGTCATCGACACGCAGGTGCAGGAACAGCTGATCGTCGAGCTCTACTCGAAGTGACGTGAGTCGTCGGCACCAACCTTTCGGGGTTGGTGCCGGCACCAGTTCCGCCTCATCCACGTACGGCGTCAAATTGCGGGCGCCACGGAAGGACAACCACGTGCTGATTGCCCAGCGACCGACCCTCACCGAGGAGCCGGTCTCGGAATACCGCTCGCGTTTCATCATGGAGCCGCTCGAGCCCGGTTTCGGCTACACGCTCGGCAACTCGGTGCGTCGCACCTTGCTGTCGTCGATCCCGGGTGCCGCCGTCACCAGCATCCGCATCGACGGTGTGCTGCACGAGTTCACGACGGTTCCCGGTGTCAAGGAAGACGTCACCGAGCTGATCTTGAACATCAAGCAGCTCGTCGTCTCCTCTGAGCACGATGAGCCCGTTGTGATGTACCTGCGCAAGCAGGGTCCGGGCGCCGTCACCGCAGCAGATATCGCGCCGCCGGCCGGTGTGGAGGTTCACAACCCGAACCTGCACATCGCCACCCTCAACGGCAAGGGCAAGCTCGAGATGGAGCTCGTCGTCGAGCGTGGCCGCGGCTACGTCTCTGCCGTGCAGAACAAGCAGCCCGGACAGGAGATCGGCCGGATCCCGGTCGACTCCATTTACTCCCCGGTGCTCAAGGTCACCTACAAGGTGGAGGCAACCCGTGTCGAGCAGCGCACGGACTTCGACCGCCTGGTGATCGATGTCGAGACCAAGCAGTCGATGGCTCCTCGCGATGCCGTCGCATCGGCCGGCAAGACCTTGGTCGAGTTGTTCGGCCTCGCCCGTGAGCTCAATGTCGACGCCGAGGGCATCGACATCGGGCCCTCGCCCGCGGACGCCTTCGTCGCCGAGCAACTCTCGACGCCGATCGAGTCGCTGGACCTCACAGTTCGCTCGTACAACTGCCTCAAGCGCGAGGGGATCCACTCTGTGGGCGAGCTCATCGGCCGCAGTGAGGCCGATCTGCTCGATATCCGCAACTTCGGCTCGAAGTCGATCGATGAGGTCAAGGCCAAGCTCGTGACCCTGGGCCTCGCGCTCAAGGACAGCCCGCCTGGATTCGACCCCACGACGGCCGTGAGTTTCTATGACGATGATGACCAGGGGTTCGCCGAGGACGAGCAGCTCTGACGAGCTGATCGGCCCCCCGACGCCCCCACCACCAGGAGAACGCCATGCCCACCCCCACAAAGGGCCCCCGCCTCGGCGGCAGCCCGGCACACGAGCGGCTCATGCTCGCGAATCTCGCGACTGCGCTCTTCGAGCACGGCAAGATCACGACCACCGAGGCCAAGGCCAAGCGCCTTCGTCCGCTGGCCGAACGGCTCATCACCCACGCGAAGCGCGGTGACCTGCACGCGCGTCGTCGGGTGCTCGCCGTGATCCGCGACAAGGGGGTCGTCCACGAGCTCTTCGCGGAGATCGGTCCCCGCTACGCCACCCGTCCCGGTGGTTACACCCGCATCACCAAGATCGGTCCGCGCAAGGGCGACAACGCCCCCATGGCGGTCATCGAGCTTGTGGAGGCACTCGCGGAGGCGGTGATCGCCGAGGCCACCGGTGCCACCAAGCGCGCGGTGAAGGAGTCGGCCGCCGCGGCAGCCGCACCCGTCGCCGTCGCTGAGGTCGCTGAGGTAGAGGTCGCTGAGGTAGAGGTCGTCGAGACCCCCGCCGATGAGGCCCCCGCCGACGAGACCGCCGACGCTGAGACCACCGAGGACCAGGCCTGAGCGCCTCGCCTCGCATCCACGAGCCCGCCGACCCCTCCGGGGGCGGCGGGCTCGTGCGTCTGCGTCTGGACATCGCCTACGACGGCACGGCCTTTTTCGGCTGGGCGCGGCAGCCGGATCTACGCACTGTGCAAGGTGTCCTCGAGGCCGCACTTGCTGTGGTGCTGCGCGCCCCTGAATCCCTGCGCGTTGCCTGTGCAGGCCGCACCGACGCGGGCGTTCATGCTCGCGGCCAGGTGACCCACTGCGACGTGGAGCGTGATCTATGGGCCTCGATCCGGGCCCGCGGCCCGCTTGCCCCCCTTCGACGGCTCTCAGGGGTCCTTCCGGAGGACCTCCGGGTGTCCTCAGTGGCGACCGCGCCGGAAGGCTTCAACGCCCGCTGGTCAGCGATCTCGCGCACCTACTGCTACCGGATCTCCGATGTGCCGGGAGGTCCCGATCCGTTGCTGCGCCACCACGTTCTGCAGCATCCAGGCCATCGCGGCCTCCCGCTGAACCTCGATGCGCTGAACGAGGCCTCTCAGATACTGCTCGGGGAGAACGACTTCGCCGCGTTCTGCCGCCGCCGTGCGGGCGCAAGCACGATTCGCACCTTGCAGGATCTGCGATGGGAGCGCGATCCGGTGACCGGATTCGTGCACATGTGGATTCGCGCGGATGCCTTCTGCCACACGATGGTCCGCTCGATCGTCGGTGCACTTCTCCCGGTGGGCGATGGCCGCCGTCCGATCTCGTGGCCGGGACAGTTGCTGGCCGGCGCACGTCGCGATCCCGACGCCGAGGTTGCCCCTGCCTGGGGCCTGACCCTCGAGCACGTGGGGTACCCCGAAGATCACGAACTCGCGAACCAGGCGATGAGGGCCCGCACCTTCCGCGGCCCAGACCAAGATTGAGCCTGCGACCCACGCGACGCGCGAGCGCCTCGGGGGTACGTGGTGCGAAGTGGGTCCTCGTGGTGACACTCTCGTGAACACGAGGTCGACACTCGAGGGACCTGGAGGCTCACGTGCGAGTTGTGGTGGCACTGGGTGGCAATGCGTTGCAGCGACGGGGTGAGCCCATGACCGTCGAGAACCAGCGTGCCAGCGTCCGAGTGGCCTGCGAGGCCCTCGCCCCGGTGGCTCTAGAGCACGAGCTGGTGATCTCCCATGGAAACGGGCCGCAAGTTGGCCTGCTCTCGCTGCAGGCCTCGGCCTATGACGCGACGTCGAACTACCCGTTCGACGTCCTCGGTGCTCAAACCGAGGGAATGATCGGGTACTTAATCGAGCAGGAACTCGGCAACCTCATACCGTTCGACAAGCCCATCGCGACGATCGTGACCATGACCGAGGTCGCTGCCGATGATCCGGCCATGGCGAACCCGACCAAGTTTGTCGGGCCGGTCTACGACCAGGCGCAGGCCAGTCGGCTCGCGGCCGACCACGGCTGGACAGTCAAGGCCGATGGTGACGGCTGGCGGCGGGTGGTGCCGTCGCCCCTGCCCTTGCGGATCTTCGAGATCGGCTCGATCAGGCTGCTGCTGGAGGCCGGCACGGTGGTGATCTGCGCGGGCGGCGGAGGTATCCCCACGATGTACCTGCCCGAATCAGGAATCTCCTCACCGAACGACCGCAACCCGCGCACCCTGGTGGGGGTCGAGGCTGTGATCGACAAGGACCGTTCGTCCGCCGTCCTCGCTCAGGAGCTTCACGCCGATCTCCTGGTGATCGCCACCGATGCCGACGCGGTGTATCTCGACTGGGCGACACCTACCCAGCGAGCGGTCGTTCGCGCGTCGCCCGATGCCGTCGAGGCGTTCACCTTCCCCGCAGGCTCGATGGGTCCGAAGGTGGAGGCCGCCGCCGCCTTCGCTCGCTCGGCGCCAGGCAAGGTGGCGGTCATCGGTGCCCTATCCGATCTCGCTGAAATCCTGGCGGGGGCGGCGGGAACCCGGATTTGCACCGAGTACAGCGAGCTCATTCTGCGGTGATGGGCGCGGTGGTGGGCCTATCAGCCGCGACGAGGGAGAATCCCTCGTGTGGGTCACGTCGAGGTCGCCAGGGTCACGCACACGCTGCCCGACGGACGTGTCCTCCTCGACGATGTCGGCTTCCGCGTCGGGGATGGCGCAAAGGTCGCCCTGGTCGGCGCTAACGGGGCGGGCAAGACCACGTTGATGCGCCTGGTGTCAGGTGACCTCGATCCGCAGGACGGTGCGATCATCCGGTCGGGTGGGCTCGGAGTGATGAGGCAGTTCATCGGACAGGTGCGCGACGAGTCGACCGTTCGTGATCTGCTGGTGTCGATTTCTCCGCCCCGAGTGTGCGCGGCGGCGATCGCCCTCGATCGTGCCGAGCTCGCGATGATGGACAGCGAGGACGAGGCCACGCAGATGGCCTATGCCCACGCGATCGGCGATTGGGCGGACGCCGGCGGCTATGACGCCGAGGTGCTGTGGGATGTCTGCACGGTCGCGGCTCTCGGGCTCTCGTTCGAGCGCGCACAGTATCGCGAGACCCGCACGCTCTCCGGCGGCGAGCAGAAGCGCCTGGTGCTCGAGGCGCTCTTGCGTGGACCCGACGAGGTGCTGCTCCTGGACGAGCCTGACAACTATCTCGACGTGCCGGGCAAGGAGTGGCTCGAGCGCCGCATCGCGGAGTCCCCCAAGACGGTGCTGTTCGTCTCACACGACCGAGAGTTGTTGTCGCGCACGGCAACTGCGGTGGTGACCGTCGAGCTGGGCGCCGCTGGCAACACCACCTGGACGCACAGCGGCAACTTTGCGAGTTACCACGAGGCGCGCGCCGCACGCTTCGCCAGGCTCGAGGAGATGCGTCGGCGATGGGATGAAGAACTCGCCAAGCTCAAGGCCCTCGTGCTGATGTACAAGACGAAGTCCGCGTTCAATGACGGGCTCGCGTCTCGCTACCAGGCGGCGAAGACTCGACTCTCGAAGTTCGAGGAAGCAGGACCACCTCAGGAGATCGCCCGCGAGCAGAGCGTCAGGATTCGCCTCACGGGTGGTCGCACCGGGAAGCGGGCCGTCGTGTGCGAGGGGCTGGAGCTTTCGGGGCTGATGGATCCGTTCGACCTCGAAGTCTGGTTTGGTGAGCGGGTCGCGGTGCTCGGAGCGAACGGATCGGGCAAGTCCCATTTCCTGCGGTTGTTGGCCGCGGGTGGGAGCGACCCAGAACTCGAGCACAGGCCCGTCGGCGATGTGCCCCTGGCTCCGGTGGCCCACACGGGAACGGCGCGATTGGGCGCTCGGGTCCGCCCGGGTTGGTTTGCCCAGACCCATGAGCACCCCGAACTTCGGGGTCGGACCCTGCTAGAAATCCTGCACCGCGGTGACGATCACCGTGCAGGCATGGGACGTGAGCTCGCGAGCCGCAAGCTCGACCGCTACGAGATGTCCTATGCGGCCGAGCAGACCTTCGACACCCTCTCGGGCGGGCAGCAGGCACGGTTCCAGATCCTGCTCCTCGAGCTCTCGGGTGCCACGCTGCTCCTGCTCGATGAGCCGACCGACAACCTCGATCTCGCGAGCGCTGAGGCCCTCGAGGAAGGCCTGGCCGCATTCGAGGGCACGGTCATCGCGGTGACACATGACCGTTGGTTTGCGAGGGGTTTCGACCGCTTCCTCGTCTTCTCCTCCGACGGCACTGTGAAAGAGGTTCCCGAGCCTGCCTGGGGTGAATCCAGACCGGTTCGGGGCTAGCACAACGGGGGGCGTTTTGACCCCCTCGACACCGGGCGGGTACTCTGGCGTGTCGCCGCGCGTGCCGATCCCTTGGGGTCGGACATCCGAGCCGAACTCGGCCCGAAGGGGCCCGGTCCGCCTGGGTAGTTCGATGCGACCTGAGACGACTGCGAGGCGGGCCGGACGGCCCACCAGCACATTCCGACGAGAACGAAGGCGACAACCGTGCGCACGTACAGCCCGAAGGCCAGCGAGATCACTCGCGAGTGGCACGTCATCGATGCCACGGACGTCGTCCTGGGCCGACTTGCCTCGCAGGTTGCGATCCTCCTGCGTGGAAAGAACAAGCCCACGTTCGCGCCGCACGTCGATGGTGGTGACTTCGTCATCATCATCAACGCCGACAAGGTTGCCCTCACCGGCAACAAGCGCGAGCAGAAGATGGCCTACCACCACTCCGGTTACCCGGGCGGACTGCGCGCCACCTCCTACGTCCAGCTCCTCGAGACCAACCCGCGTCGCGCGGTGGAGAAGGCCGTCAAGGGAATGCTGCCGCACAACAAGCTCAGCAACCAGGTCATCAAGAAGCTGAAGGTGTACACGGGTTCGGAGCACCCGCACGCCGCACAGCTCCCGAAGCCTCACGATATTTCCCAGGTCGCGCAGTAAGCGCCACGGCTAACAACAAGTAACTGAAAGGACCGTGGGCGTGAGCGAGACCGTCGCCGAGACCACCGACAGCACCGACATCGACGAGGAAATCGAGGGTGACTACACCTCCGAGACCCCGTCTTCAGCGATCGCGGTTACCCACCGCGATGTCGCGACCCGCCCCGCGGCAGCCACTGGCCGCCGCAAGGAGGCGATCGCTCGGGTGCGCATCGTCCCGGGCACCGGTCGCTGGGTCGTGAACGGCCGCACTCTGGACGGGTACTTCCCGAACAAGGTGCACCAGCAGCTGGTGAACGAGCCCTTCAAGACCACCGACCAGGAGGGGCGTTACGACGTCCTTGCCCGGCTCTCGGGCGGCGGCACCACCGGCCAGGCCGGCGCACTTCGCCTGGGCATCGCGCGCTGCCTCAACGACATCGATGTCGAGGCCTTCCGCCCGGCACTGAAGAAGGCTGGCTTCCTCACGCGCGACGCGCGGATCAAGGAGCGCAAGAAGGCCGGTCTGAAGAAGGCACGCAAGGCTCCGCAGTACTCCAAGCGCTGACCGAGTGCGGCGAGGGCTGAATCTTCTCCCCTCCCGCGCGTGTGCCACCTCACGTCGACGATGCCCCGGGGCTACGCTCCGGGGCATCGTCATGTTCGCATCGTGCCGGCGGGATCACTGATCCAGAGACACCGATCCAGAGACACCGATCCAGAGACACCGATC
>CAFBPU010000015.1_pt1 | contig 44973 bp, 37 predicted proteins | sample 7269791 | NCBI WGS metagenome assembly CAFBPU01 (sample SAMEA6814154, study PRJEB35770) | freshwater metagenome | biome: Freshwater; feature: Freshwater reservoir; material: water | place: Czech Republic | collected 2017-06-27 | depth 30m m
AGTAATGGCAGTTCACCCCACCGGCCTCTGGGTCAGAATGATCACTCTCCGAGCATGTTGTCTCGCACTTCGTGTTTCACCCGCGGTGGTCCTTGCGTGGCGCGGTCAGAGCCGAAACACTCCGCAAAGCACCCAACCCTCGAGACAACGTAAGGATCTCGCGTGAACGTCAAGAAGATCACGGCCGTTGCGGCCCTGGCTATCGCAGCCGGCATGCTCGCGGCATGCTCGGCGCCCAGCAGTCTGCCTAGCTATGAGGCGATTGGATTCAACGGCAAGGCGTCCGCCGAAGGGGCCGTCACCCTGCAGACCTCGACGGTTGTCCCGATGGTGTTGTCAAGTGGCACAGTTATTCGCACGAAGGGCGGCGAGAACGCCACGGCGAGTATTGAGGCCACGGCCAACTTCACCAACGGAACCTGGCAGATCAACGGCTCCTGGCGTGACGGATTCGTGAAGTTCAAGTTCCAGGGATGGGCCTACGAAACCGTGCTCGCGAACGAGGCATGCGGCCCCGGGCTTCCTTGCAGTGGCTCGGCCCCCCTTATTGCCCAGACGGCCCCCAGCGAGCACGGCCGCTCCGCCATCAGCGGCGGATGCGCGAACTTCTTCAGCTACTACACGAGCACGAACTCGGCGTATCCCGGCACGGGGATCGCGGAGATCACCCTGTGCGACAACGGCCCCGGAAATGGCTTCAGCGGTGATGTGTGGGCCACCTCGCCCGACACCGTTGCGGTGGTAGTGGTGAACACGCGCGACGGTTGCGCCATTTCGTGCACACGGAGTGACGCCAGCCCCTACGTCGGGTATTCCGCCGCAGGCACGATGTCGAGCAACTCCAAGATCTCAGTTCGCGTATCTCAGAGCGGGGTTGCTCCGACCGCCACCGCTGATCCCATTCCGTGGGTCACGGCTTCGTAGTACTCACCTGTCTGATCAACCGGCTCGGCGCCCTCATGGGAGCCGGGCCGGTTCTTCATGTGCCACTCACCTCGCGCAGTTGACGTCGCGACCGCCACGGCCCGGCCTTGTGTGATCACGTTCCGCGTTCGCCGCGTGGCTCTTGGTAGTTCACCCGTGTGCTCTTTGCATGGTGCGCCGTGATCCGGCATGATCCACACGACCTGACGATCGTCAACCCACCCGAAGGATCTTGAGTGAACATCAAGAAGCTCACCGTCGTAGCGGCCCTGGCTCTTGCCGCCAGCATGCTCGCGGCCTGCGCACCGAACATGTACCCGAGCTATGTCGCTCTTGGCTATGAGTCCAGGGCGTCAGCGGAAGGCACCGTCAGGTTGCAGGACGTGACAGACATCCCCAACACTTTTGGAGCTTCTCCGCTCCTGCGGACCCCGGCTGGGAACAACACCACGGCGCGCATTGAGGCCACGGCGAACTTCATCGACGGCAGCTGGCAGATCCACGGATCCTGGCGTGACGGATTCGTGAAGTTCAATTTCAAGGGGTGGGCCCTCGGGTCGCTCACGAGCCAGATCGTGCAAGCAGTCTGTGGCTCCGATGTCTTGAGTTGCATCGGTAAGTCACGGCCAGCCCCTGCGGAGCCGACAGATTCCGGGCATGGCGACATGTGGGTCAGTGGAGGATGCTCGATCTTCTACACCTACTACACGAGCACGAACTCCACCTACCCGGGAACGGGAATCGCCGAGATCACCCTCTGCGATAAGGGCCCCGGCGGCAACCTCATTGCTGGATCGTGGCCGACCGAGCCGGACAGTGTGGCGGTGTCGGTGCTTGACACCAGGACCGGATTGATTCACGACGCCAGCCCCTTCGTCGGCTACGCCAGCAGCGGCACGATGTCGAACTCGAAGGTCTCAGTTCGGACCCGGTATACAGGTGTTGCGCCGACGACGACTGCGCCTGCGATCGATTTCACGACCGCATCACCGTCCTCATCTTGAGTGACGAGCCGGCGCGGCGCCCCTGAGGGTGCCGCGCCGGCTTTTCTCTGTGCACGCGTCACATCAAGCCCCGCAGGAAGTGGCGGTGTCAGCTAGGTGATGTTGCGTCGGCCGTTTTCGCCACCCCCGGGTGCCCGCGGAGGTGTTGACTTTCGTAGGATTCGGTGCATGAGCATCGAGCCCCGCCCCCTGCGTTCCCGCCGGTCGAACCTTGCCGTTCCCGGCAGCAACCCGAAGATGTTGGAGAAGGCCAAGGGCCTTGCTGCCGACCAGGTCTTCCTTGATCTGGAGGACTCCGTCGCCCCTCTCGCCAAGGCTGAGGCGCGCAAGAATGTCGTGGCCGCTTTGAACGAGGGCGGGTACGGCGACAAGGTGCGCAGTGTCCGGGTCAATGACTGGACGACATCCTGGACGTACCGCGATGTCATCGAGGTCGTCGAGAACGCGGGCACCAATCTGGACTGCATCATGCTGCCGAAGGTGCAGACCGCCGACCAGGTTGTCGCCCTCGACTCCCTGCTCACGCAGATCGAGAAGACCATGGGCTTCGAGGTCGGCCGTATCGGCATCGAGGCGCAGATCGAGAACGCCTTGGGCCTGATCAATGTCGATGCCATCGCCGCATCGTCGCCGCGCGTGGAGACCATCATCTTCGGCCCGGCCGACTTCATGGCCAGTATCAACATGAAGACCCTGGTCGTCGGTGAGCAGCCTCCGGGCTATGACACGGGCGATGCCTACCACTACATCCTGATGCGGATCCTCATGGCGGCCCGCGCCTACGACAAGCAGGCCATCGACGGCCCGTATCTCAAGATTCGCGACGTCGAGGGCTACCGACGCGTCGCCGGCCGATCCGCAGCACTCGGCTTCGATGGCAAGTGGGTTCTCCACCCCGACCAGGTCGCCGCCGCGAACGAGGTGTTCAGCCCCTTGCAGGAGGACTACGACCACGCGGAGCTCACCCTCGACGCGTATGACTACTACACCTCGGCCGAGGGCGGTGCCCGCGGCGCCGTGATGCTCGGCGACGAGATGATCGACGAGGCCTCGCGCAAGATGGCCCTCGTGATCTCCGCCAAGGGGCGTTCTGCCGGGATGACCCGCACAAAGTCCTTCGAGCCCCCGCAGGACTGACGCCGCGGCGACCCATGGGCCGCCGGGCGTGCACGTCACATCAGACTGACGATCGAGAGGAACGACCATGGGCCGCCTGGCGCACACCGAGGGACTCACCGAGATCCAGAGCGAGATCCTCGCGGCGGTTCACGAGTTCGTCGAGAAGGAGATCATCCCGGTCGCGCAGGAACTCGAGCACGCCGACGAGTACCCGGCGGCGATCGTCGAGGGCATGAAGGCCATGGGCATCTTCGGCCTCATGATCCCCGAGGAGTACGGCGGCCTCGGTGAATCCCTGCTGACCTACGCGCTAGCGGTCGAGGAGATCGCCCGCGGCTGGATGAGTGTCAGCGGCATCATCAACACGCACTTCATCGTCGCCTACATGGTGATGCAGCACGGCACCGAGGAGCAGAAGCAGTACTTTCTCCCGCGCATGGCGGCCGGTGAGATCCGTGGGTCGTTCTCGATGTCAGAGCCGCACTGCGGTTCCGACGTCTCGGCCATCAAGTCCAAGGCCGTGCGTGACGGTGACGACTTCGTCCTCACCGGCCAGAAGATGTGGCTCACCAACGGTGGATCGTCCACCCTCACCGCGGTGCTCGTCCGCACCGACGACGAGGCTGCGCCCGACTCGAGCGTCTACAAGAAGATGACGACCTTCCTGGTCGAGAAGCCTGCTGGCTTCGGCGAGGTCCTGCCCGGTCTCACGATCCCGGGCAAGATCGACAAGATGGGTTACAAGGGCGTCGACACCACGGAGTTGGTGATGGACGGCCTGCGTATCCCGGCTGACCGCATCCTCGGCGGAGTCCCCGGCCGGGGCTTCTACCAGATGATGGATGGGGTCGAGGTCGGGCGAGTCAACGTTGCTGCTCGCGCCTGCGGCCTTTCGCTGCGCGCCTTCGAGCTCGGTATCGACTACGCACAGCAGCGTCAGACTTTTGGCAAGCAGATCGCCGAGCACCAGGCGGTGCAGTTCCGCCTCGCCGACATGGCAGTCAAGGTCGAGGCCGCGCACCAGATGATGGTGCGGGCGGCACGCAAGAAAGACGCTGGCGAGCGCAATGACCTCGAGGCCGGCATGGCGAAGTACCTTGCGAGCGAGTACTGCAAGGAGGTCGTCGAGGACTCCTTCCGGATCCACGGCGGCTACGGCTACGCCAAGGAGTACGAGATCGAGCGTCTCTACCGCGAGGCACCGATGCTGCTCATCGGCGAGGGTACAGCCGATATCCAGCGCATGATCATCGGACGACGTCTTCTCGAGGACTACAAGCTCCGCTGACCTCATCCCGCCCGGGGGAAGCCAATGGCTCGTGTCGCTAACTCGGAGGTGGAGCACATCGTGGAATCCCCGGACTTCTTGGTGCGCGCGGGGCTGCGGGTTGACCCGCTCCTGGTTGACTTCCTCGAGCGTGAGGCCCTTCCGGCGTCGAGCGTCGAACCGCGCGCCTTCTGGGAGGGCCTCAGCGGGCTCGTCGCGGAATTCGCGCCGCGCAACCGTGAGCTGCTCGACGCGCGCGAGGTATTCCAGACCCGCATCGACGACTGGCACCGCCAGCGCGCCGGCACCGGTCATGACCCGATCGCCTATCGGGACTTCCTCGTCGAGATCGGATACATCGTCGAGGAGGGTCCGCAATTCTCCGTTGACACCGAGAGCGTCGACGTCGAGATTGCCGAGATCGCGGGGCCTCAGCTCGTCGTCCCCGTCACCAACGCCCGCTACGCCCTCAACGCCGCAAACGCTCGATGGGGCTCGCTCTACGATGCCCTCTACGGCACCGACGCACTTGGCTCGACGCCCACCCCCGGCGCCGCATATGACGCGCAGCGCGGCGCACTGGTGGTGGCATGGGTCCGACAGTTCCTCGATGATGTGGTCCCGCTGCGGCAGGGCTCTCACACCGATGCCACCCGCTACTGGGTCGAGGGCGACAAAGTCCTTGTCACACTTGGCGATCAGGTGACCGGGCTCGCTGACCCAGGGCTCCTGTTCGGATATACCGGAGAGCCCGCAGCTCCCTCGAGCATCGTCCTGCGGCACCACGGGCTCGGCATCGAGGTGATGTTCGATGCCAGCACCGCCGTCAGCGGGGCTGACAGGGCGGGCGTGTCGGACGTGATCCTGGAGTCCGCGGTGACGACCATCGTCGACTTCGAGGACTCCGTCTCCACGGTCGACGGCGAGGACAAGGTCGCTGCCTACCGCAACTGGCTGGGCCTGATGACCGGCGATCTCACGGCCACTCTCACCAAGGGTCAGCGGACCATCGAGCGACGCCTCAGCCCCGACCGCGTCATCAACAGCGCCACCGGACCGCAGAGTCTTCGCGGCCGCGCACTCCTCCTCGTCCGCAATGTCGGGCATCTGATGACGACACCTGCGGTGCTCGACGAATCCGGTCGTGAGATTCCCGAGGGGCTCCTCGACTCGCTCGTCACCGTGATGATTGCCCTGAGCTCGGACCGTTCGGCCGTTCCCAACTCGACCACCGGCTCGGTGTATGTCGTGAAGCCGAAGATGCACGGGCCCGACGAGGTGGCCTTCGCGGTCTCGGTGTTCGCCCGGGTCGAGAGCATCCTTGGAATCGCAGAGAACACCGTGAAGATCGGCATCATGGACGAGGAGCGCCGCACCACCGTCAACCTCTCCGAGTGCATCCGTGCCGCGAAGTCCCGTTTGGCCTTCATCAACACCGGATTCCTCGACCGCACAGGCGACGAAATCCACACATCGATGCTCGCTGGGCCGATGGTGCGCAAGAGTGAGATGAAGGCGCAGCAGTGGATCGGCGCCTACGAGGACTGGAACGTCGACACCGGTCTCGCCTGCGGCCTTGTGGGTCGGGCCCAGATCGGCAAGGGCATGTGGGCGGCGCCGGATCTGATGTCGGACATGTTGACGCAGAAGCTTGGCCATCCGAAGGCGGGTGCCAACTGCGCGTGGGTGCCGTCGCCGACCGCGGCCACCTTGCACGCCACTCATTACCACCGGGTCGACGTCAAGGCTCGACAGTCCAAGATCGCCAGCGCTGGCCGAAGGTCGTCACTCGAGAGCCTGCTGACTATCCCCGTCTCCGGTGATCCTTCCTGGAGTCGTGCGGAGATCGATGCCGAGCTCGAGAACAACGCGCAAGGAATCCTCGGGTACGTCGTTCGCTGGATTGATCAGGGAGTTGGCTGCTCTAAGGTGCCTGATATCAACCACATCGGGTTGATGGAGGACCGTGCCACGTGCCGCATCTCTTCCCAGCACCTCGCGAACTGGCTCGAACACGCAATCGCCACACCGGAGAAGGTCGACGAGGTGCTGCGCGCGATGGCAGTTGTCGTCGACGCTCAGAACGCGGACGACCCCGAGTACGTCGCGATGGCACCCTCGTTCGACGGTGTGGCCTTCCGCGCCGCTCGCGCGCTCATCTTCGATGGTGCCCGTCAGCCCTCGGGATATACCGAACCGATCCTTCACGCGCACCGGCGTCAGTTGAAGGCCACCACCAGCACTGAAGGAGCCGTTCGATGAGTACCGACTTCATCACCTTGGACCACGCGCGAACTGTGATCACGAGCGTGCGCGCCGCTGGTCGCCATCGCGGGCTGAACCCGCTGTCGGTCGTCGTGCTCGACGCTGGTGGCCACGTTCTCGCCTTCGAGCGTGAGGACGGATCATCCAACCGTCGCTTCGAGATCGCCTTCGGCAAGGCCCACGGCGCCCTCGCTCTGGGAATCGGCTCGAGGGCCCTCATGGCACGTGCGGAGCAGCAGCCCTACTTCGTCGCGGCAGTGACCTCCGCGGTGGGCGGGGCACTCATCCCAGTGCCGGGCGGTGTGATCATCCGGAACGCCGCGGGACGCACACTCGGCGCTGTGGGCGTCACCGGCGACACCTCCGACAATGACGAAGCGGCGGCTGTGGTCGGCATCGAAGCGATCGGGCTCGTCGCCGTCACCGGCTGACCTGCCCATGGCCCACGACGAGTTCGAGCAGCGTCTCGGGCTCGCCGCGCTGTTCTCCCAGCAGTCAGATGCCGCGCGCGAGAACGGCTCACCTCTCTACGCCGGCATCGCGCGCGCTGCCGCACTCGACCTCGCCGGCGCGAGCGTGCTGACCGGTCTGCTCGAGCCGTGGGCACGCAGCCGTGCTGGCGACATGCTGCCGTTGCGCGTGCTCGGCGCGGCTCATCGACTTGTGCTCGAGCGAGGGGCCCCCGCGTTGGCGATGTGGTTTCCGTCCGTGGGCGGTGTCGCCCCGACGAACGCCGCTGGACGAGGCGCCTGCTACGCGGCATGGGTTGATGCCCTGGCTGCCCATCGGAGCCGGTTGCCCGAACTCCTCGCGAATCCGCCGCAGACCAACGATCCCGGCCGAGGCGCCGGGCTCAGCGGCATGCTCTCGATCGTCGCGGATACCTGGGGACTACCGATCCGGTTGCACGAGCTCGGCGCGTCTGCGGGTCTGAACCTGCACGCCGATCGCATGCGCCTGCTCTGGCCTGGAGGATCGTGGGGTCCGCCGGACTCCCCGCTCGTTCTTCACGATGCGTGGCGCGGAGGTCCGATGCCGTCGGCGACAGCGCCGGATGTCATCGAGCGGGTCGGGTGCGATCTCGCGCCCGTGGACGTCGCGACCACGCAAGGTCGGCTCCTGCTGACCTCTTACACCTGGCCGGACCAACCCGCCCGCTTCGAGCGTCTGAGGGCGGCATACGAGTTGGCCATGCGCACGACCGTTGAGCTTCGGCAGGTCGACATGCTCGAGCACCTGCGCTCGCTGTCACCAGTGCCGGGCACTGCGCTGGTGGTGTGGCACTCGTCGACGTGGATGTACCTTAACGCCGTCGAGCGGGTCGAGGCCCGCGCCGCGTTCGCGCGCCTCGGGAGTCGCGCGACGCCGGACGCGCCCGTGGTGCACATCGCGCGGGAGTACCTCGGGGAACGCCTGCATGCGCGATTCGCGGTGGTCACTCAATGGTGGCCGCCGCCACAAAACCATGTGGCCCAGGGTTTTTCTGCTGGCTCGGCGATTCAGTATGCAGACTCGCCGGCACATGGTCTGCCCGTCACATGGATGACTCCGCGCCTTGTCGAGCTCGAGGATATGTGAGGGCTCAGGCCCCTCGTCGCCCTCGTTCAGACCATCGAATCGAAGACGTACCAGGACTTGAGTTCGGTGAGGAGCCCGTCGACCGTGGGCAGTGACTCAAGCTCGGAGAGGGTGACCCATCGGGCCTCGTCGGCATCATCGCCCGCAGTCAGCTGTGCGGGCCCGACAAGCACGCAGCTGAAATCGTCGATCGAGTAAGTGCCGCCGGATGGCGAGGGTCGCTCAACGGACCCAAGGATTCGCCCGGCCATGACCTCGACGCCCGTCTCCTCGTAGACCTCGCGAACGCACGCCTGCGAATGGGTTTCACCGGGTTCGACGCGTCCGCCCGGGATCGACCACCGCCCGGCTCCGGGCTCGTTCGCCCTGCGGACAATCAGAAGTTTGCCTTCGTGAACGACGACTCCGCCGACGCAGGGGATCTGGTTGGTCGCGCCGGATTTGGTGATCATGGTATTCATTCTGGGGGATCGCTGCCAGGTCCGCGACTGGGGCTGTCGGATGTGCGGGCGCCAGCGCGGAGCTCGGCGCACCGAGTCACGCGGTCGGGGAATTCCCAAGGAGCGAGTCGAGCACCTCGGCCGTGGCTTCGGGCTGATCAGCTGCGGGTGAGTGCCCCGCGCTGGGAACGATCAGTGCTCTCGTGCCGAACGCCGTGGCCATGGCGATTTGGTCATCGCTCGTCCAGGCGTCGTCGTCGGGGCCGTACACGACCGCGATCGGGAAGCCGTTCAGCGCTAGATGAGCGAGCTCCTGCGTGCGATCGGGGGTCTCAAGGAGGATCCCCGCCTTGGCTCGCATTGCCCAGGGGTTGTTGGAGATGAACCGATGTCTCATGAACCTCTCGACGGCAGCGGACGGAGGCTCCCAGCCACCCTCGCGGTCGGCGGCCTCTTTCACGTCATAGACCGTGGACAGGGGCACATGGGGGAGTGCGGCATGGAGGGCCCCGAGCCCGTCGCGGTGACTCGAGGGCATGGCCCCCGGGCCCGAGCACAGCAAGGTCAGGGACGCCATGGCCTTGCCGTCGCAGGCGAGGGCAGCCTCACGGGCCACCAGTCCACCGAAGGAATGCCCCACTACGTGAACGGGAGCCACGTCCAGATGCGCGACAACCTCGAGGAGGTCGCGTGCCAGGGCCTTGAGGGAGTACGCCGTCTCCTCTTCCGGGCCGACGGACTCGAACTGTCCGCGCTGGTCGTACGCCACGACGACCCAGCCACGGGATGCGAGCGGCTCGAGTACCGCGACGAAGTCCTCCTTCGACCCGGTGAACCCCGGGACGAAGACGATCGTTCCGCGGGGCTGGCCCTCGGGATCGATCCTCACCCCCGTGAGCGGACCCTGCACTGTGGCAAAGGTGACCCGTCGCGCGCGGCGGGGGAGGTTGAGGTACGGCGGAGTGCTCACGAAGGAACCCTACGGATCAGAGCGGTCGCGAGGTGAGGGAACACCCGCGCGGGCGTGCATCGGTCGCCCACGGTGGGGTGTGGACTGATGCTCAGTCGCTGACGGCACCCTCGCCGGCTGCGCCACCACGCCCGCGGCCGCCGCGCCGGCGGCGACGTGGCGCCGCCGAGGCGTCCCCACTCTCGCTGCTGGTGGCAGCCGGGCTGGCGGACTCGGTGCTGGCCGCTGCACCGCCGTCTGACTCCGAGCCGCTCCGGGTACGGCGACGCTGACGGTCCGGTCGCGGCTCGCGAGGTGCGCGCTCGGTCGCAGGTGCTGAGTCAGCCCCGCCCTCTGGGACGCTGCGCGGAGCTCGGCGGGCTTCGCCCGTCCGGCCGGAGGTGCCGGAGTCGCGGCTTCGCGACTCACGTCCTCCGGAGTCGCGGGCGCCGGCCCGGTCTCCGCTGCGGCCACCGGAGTCGGGGGTGCGGCCTGAGCGCTTGCCCGCGGCCGCGCCGGTCTCGCCGAGATCCTCGATGACCTCTGCACCAAGCCCCGCGCGCTTCTGCGAGCCCTTGGGTAGGCGCCCCTTGGTGCCCTCGGGGATATTGAGGCCAGTGAAGATGTGCGGGCTGTTGGAGTAGGTCTCCAGCGGCTCCTCGAACGGCAGCCCGAGGGCCTGCGCGATCATCTTCCAGCGGTGGAGATCGTCCCAGTCGACGAGTGTCACGGCGATGCCGGAGTTGCCCGCGCGGCCGGTGCGGCCGATGCGGTGCAGGTAGGTCTTCTCGTCCTCGGGGCACTCCCAGTTGATCACGTGCGTGACATCGGCGACGTCGATGCCGCGGGCGGCGACGTCGGTAGCCACCAGGACGTCGACCTTGCCGTTGCGGAACGCGCGCAATGCCTGCTCGCGAGCGCCCTGCCCGAGGTCGCCGTGTACGGAGGCGGCGGCGAAGCCGCGGTCGGCCAGGTCGTCGGACACGCGCTGGGCGTTTCGCTTGGTGCGACAGAAGATGATCGTGAGGCCACGGCCCTCGGCCTGGAGCACGCGGGCGATGACTTCCTGCTTGTCCATGCTGTGCGCACGCCAGACGTGCTGCTCGATCGCGTCGACGAGACTGCTGTCGTCATTGGGGTTGATCGCGCGGATGTGCGTGGGCTGTGTCATGTAGCGGCGCGCGAGAGCGACGATCGTGCCCGGCATCGTGGCCGAGAACAGCATGGTCTGGCGCACCGGCGGGACGAGCGCGACGATCTTTTCGACGTCGGGCAGGAAGCCCATGTCGAGCATCTCGTCGGCCTCGTCGAGCACGAGGGTCTTGATGTTCTTGAGGTTGATATGGCCTTGGCGCGCAAGGTCGATGAGTCGTCCGGGTGTTCCGACGACGACCTCGATGCCCTTCTGCAACGCCTCGACCTGCGGTTCGTACGCGCGACCGCCGTAGACGCACAGGACTCGCACCTTGCGGAGCCGGCCGGCCTTTTCGAGGTCGCTGGCCACCTGGATGCCGAGCTCGCGGGTCGGGACGATGATCAACGCCTGGGGCTTACCGCGCACGGCGTCGGACTGGGCGTCGAAACCCTCGTCGAGCGGGGCGATCAGCCGCTGCAGGGCGGGGATACCGAATCCGAGGGTCTTGCCGGTTCCTGTCTTGGCCTGGCCGATGAGGTCGGTGCCCACCAGTGCCAGCGGGAGCGTGAGCTCCTGGATGGGAAAGGCGGTGATGATGCCATCGGCGGCAAGTGCCTCGACCGTGGCCGGGTGCACCCCCAGTTCGGCGAAGGTCTTGGGGTTCTCGATCGGGGTGCTGACGTCGACATCGGGTGTGGCGTCGAGCTGAAGGTCGGTCTCGGTGGTCAGGGCCTGCTCCGTGTGTAGGCCGCGGCGCAGTGTCGTAACACTGAGCACGGGGGCCCGAGGGTCTGCGAGTGCTGGACGCGACTCCGCGGGCTCGCCGTGCGACCTTCGAGCGAAGGCGCCGTCGGCGGGCTGGTCACGGTGGTGGGTTGATCGTCGAGCCGTGACCGGTAGGGACATCGCAAGTCTACCCGTCTCCGGCGAGGTTCCTGGCCGCGAGAGGGGTGCCGCGGCGCGCCGATCCCCGATCCGGCGGCGGACGGGGTCTCACACCACGTACGCTCACGCACCGTGAGTGACACTTCGGCCGACGGCGATGACTACTCGGCCCCCCGCCCAGATGCCCCGCCCTCCACCGCCCTCACGGAGGATCGGGATTACCTGGCCTCGGTGATCGACCTCCTCGGGGTGCTCGCCTACACCGAGTTGATCGCATTCGAGCGTCTCGCCGCCGACGCCGCGACCGCGCCCTCGATCTCCGAGGAGGCCGCCCTGGCGCTTATGGCCACGGCAGAGATCCGTCATTTCACCCGTCTCGCCGAGCGACTCGCCGAACTCGGGGCCGATCCTTCGTCGGCGATGGAGCCGTTCGTGGAGCCCATCACCGAATTCCATGTCCAGACCGCCCCGGGTGATTGGCTCGAGAGCCTCGTGAAGGCCTACGTGGGCGACGGTTTTGCCACGGACTTCTATCGCGAGGTCGCCCGATCGGTCGACCCGGACACGAGGGCGCTGGTGCTCGAGGTCTGTGGCGACACCGGTCACTCGAACTTCGCGGTCGCCACCGTCCGCGCGGCCATCGAGGCTGATCCCCGGCTTGCTGGGCGCCTCGCACTGTGGGGCAGACGCCTTGTGGGAGAGGCGATTTCGCAGGCTCAGCGGATTGCGGCCGATCGCGATGGGCTCGCGTCCCTGATCGTCGGCGGAGTGGGCCGCCCGGGCATGGGCCTAGGGGAACTCGGTGCGATGTTCTCTCGGCTCACCGAGGCGCACACGACCCGCATGAAGAACCTCGGGCTCGCGCCGTAGGCCCTGCGGTCAACAGGCGCGGGGGCGTCCTCGAATGACGCGGGTCAGGCGTTGGGAGTGCTGAAGCCGAGACGTCCGCGGTCGCCCGCGCCGACCTCGACATAGGCGATCTTGTCGCCGGGCACCACGACGGTGCGGCCCTTCTCGTCGGCCAGGATGAGGGGGGTCTTCTCCGACACCGCGGTCGAGACGAGGTCGACGACCTCTTCGGGGGTCTGTGCACTCTCGAGTACGACCTCGCGGGCCGCCTGCTGCACGCCGATCTTGACCTCCACGAGGGGTCCTTCCGTGTCGTCGGTGGACGCGGCATGGCCGCGCCGTGTGCGTCTGCGACGCCATGGAGCAACTTATCTGCACACGGGGCTGGTCGCCCGCTCCGCGAGGCCGAGTACGCCGACGGCGTAGACGGTCGGCCTACGGACGGGCTAAACGGGCGGGTGCGAAAGCGGAATGCGGGAGATGCCACGCCAGCCGAGCGTGCTCACCAGCCGAGCGGCCTCGTCCCGGGGGAGTCGGCCGTCTTCGCGGAGCCAGTGCCGAGCCGCGGTCTGGGCGAGGCCTACGAGGCCAGCGGCCAGGAGCATGGCCTCGTCGGGCGTCAGCCCGGTGTCCTCGGCGATGACCTTGCTGACGAGCCGGGCGCAGCCGTCGTTGGTGCGATCGACTCGTTCTCGGACAGCGCCCTCGTTGGTGAGGTCGGACTCGAAGATCAGGCGGAACGCTCCACCCGGGTCATCGACGAAGTCGAAGTAAGCCTGCACCGTGGCAGCCACGCGCAACTTGTTGTCGGTGGTCGAGGCCAGTGCGGTCTCGACGCGTTCGATCAGTTCCTGGGACGACTCGTCGAGTAGAGCGAGGTAGAGATCGAGCTTGCCGGGGAAGTGCTGGTAGAGCACCGGCTTGCTGACCCCGGCGGCCTCGGCGATGTCATCCATTCCGGCGGCATGAAATCCCGAACCGACGAACACCTCGCGGGCCGCGTCGAGTAACTGCGCCCTGCGTTCGCGTCGGGGGAGTCGCTGGCCGCGCGCCGAGGAGCCAGCGGCGGCGGAATCGACTGACATGGGTGCAAGCCTACTCGCCGGTAACGCAGGGCTGGTCCGACCGGTGCGACGGTCTGATTTCCACGTGGACAGGAGGAGCGGGCGAGGTGTCGCGTCGCCGATCCGCAGAGCGGACGTCGGCCGTTCGCCCGCTTCGTCCCGCCGCGCATCGGGGAGGGTTCTCCTCCTACGGTGGGGGACATGTCGGGGGACAGTGTGGGATATGCGCAGGCGCCGGATCCGGCGCTGATCGTGGCCGCGCTCGGGGTCGTCCCCGGAATAGGGTCCGCGCGGGTGATTCCGGGGGACCCGGGTTGCCCTGACAGGCTGCGTCTCGAACCCGACCCCGGTGCCGACCTGATCGAGATCATCCGTGCGGTGCAGCGCATCCTGCGGTTGCAGTTCGGAGTGGGCCTCGAGCCCGAGTCAGGTCCGCACTTCGACACCGAGGTGCTCGCCTCCGCTGCCCGCCATCCCGCGGGCATCACCTGCGAGGGGGATGCTCGCGCTCCCGGTCGGGCAGTGACCGTGGGCGTCCGCGGGCTGTGGTTGAGAGTCGACCTCAGCATCGACCTCGGCGCCCTTGTGAGCGTCGTCCCCGACGCTCCGGTGTGCCGCAGGACTTCAAACGGGCCTCGACTCGTGCCACCCTTGCCCTTGTGAACTCTCCTCATCAGTCTGTGGCCGCGCGATGATCACCGGCGCAGCGCATGGGGACGCTGGCACCGGATTCACGGCCGACGTGCCTCCGCCCTGGCCGCGCGAAGATATCGAGCTGTCGAACGGAATCATGTCGCTCCGTCACGCCGCGCACGTCGAGGGGTTCGTGGCCGAGCCCGCGATGTTTGTGCACGGGCTCGGTGGCAGTTCGGCGAACTGGACTGATCTCATGGCCCACCTGCGCGAGGGGCTCGACTCGATCGCCCCAGATCTCCCCGGGTTCGGATGGTCGCCTCCTCCGCGCGATGGCGACTACTCGCCTCGTCGTACCGCGACGACCCTCGCCGAACTGGTCACCGAGAGGTTCGATGGCAGGCCCGTGCATCTGTTCGGGAACTCGATGGGCGGCGCGATTGCGGTCCAGCTCGCGGCTCGCTACCCCGATGTCGTCCGAAGCCTGACCCTCGTCAGCCCTGCGCTGCCGAAACGAGGGCTGCGACGTACCAGCGTTCATTTGCCCGTGATCGCGACACCGGGCCTCGGCGCGACGTTGATGAAGCGCTATCTCACCCTTGATGCCGCAACGCGCGCCAAGGCCACTATTGATCTGTGCTTCGCGAATCCTGACGCCCTCCCCGCGGCCCGCCGGCAGGAAGCGATCGACGAGCTGCGGCGTCGCGACGCCCTCCCCTATGTTGCGGATGCATTCCTGCAGTCGCTGCGGGGGCTGATGGCGACGTACCTCGACGTCTCACAAGACCGGCCGTGGAAGCTCGCCGAGAGGATCACCTGCCCGACCCTGCTCGTGTACGGCCGCGCCGACAAACTCGTCGACCCGATTCACGCTCACACCAAGGCATTTCCTGATGTTCGCGTGCTTGTTCTCCCCCATGCCGGGCATGTGGCGCAGATCGAGCAGCCGGCACTCGTGGCTGAGGCTTGGCGACGCCTGCTCTCCACCGCTGCTGCTCGCTGACCCGCGGCTCAGCTGACGCCGAGACTCCGGGCGATCACCATGCGCTGGACCTCGCTCGTGCCCTCGACGATCTCGAGCACCTTGGCGTCGCGCCAGAAGCGCCCCACCGGGTAGTCGTTCATGTACCCGTTGCCGCCGAACACCTGGGTGGCGTCGCGCGCGTTCGCGACTGCCGCCTCTGACGCGTAGAGCTTGGCGATCGAAGCTTCCTGCTTGAACGGCTCGCCAGCCATCAACCGCGCTGCCGCATCGTGATAGGCCAAACGGGCCGTGTGGGCCCGGACCTCCATGTCAGCGATCTTGAATGAGATGGCCTGGTTGGAGCCGATGGTCTGGCCGAAAGCCTTGCGCTCATTGGCGTATCGCACGGACTCGTCGACACATCCCTGTGCCAGGCCAACCGCCACCGCGGCGAGGGCGATGCGGCCCTCGTCGAGCATTCCGAGGAACTGCGCGAACCCTCGGCCTCTCTCGCCGAGCAGGTTCTCGGCCGGCACGCGGCAGTCGACGAACCCGAGTTCATGGGTGTCGGACGCTGCCCAGCCGACCTTGGAGTACTTCTCCGACACGGTGAATCCCGGGGTCCCCGACGGAACGATGATCGCCGAGATCTCCTTGCCTCCGTCGGGGCGAGTGCCGGTGACGGCCGTGATGGTGACCAGGCTCGTGATGTCGGTGCCGGAGTTAGTGATGAAGGACTTGGCGCCGTTGATCACCCAGTGGTCGCCGTCGAGCACGGCCGTGGTGCGGGTGGCACCAGCATCGGAGCCACCGCCCGGCTCGGTGAGCCCGAAGGCTCCGATCGTCTCGCCGGAGATGAGCGAGGGGAGCCACGTGGCACGCTGCTCTTCCGTGCCGAATCGGAAGATCGGCATCGCTCCCAGGGAGGCCGAGACGTCGAGGGTGATGGCGACCGAAGAATCGACCCTGGCCAGCTCCTCGACCGCGATGCACAGCGCGAAGTGGTCGCCGCCCATGCCGCCGAGTTCTTCGGGGAAAGGCAGGCCGAACAGGCCCATGCGCCCCATCTCGCGGATGATCTCGTACGGGAATGTCTGTGCCTCGTAGTGGCTCGCGATGACCGGGGCGACCACGTCGTGGGCGAACTGCTCGACCGAGCTGCGCAGTTGCTCGTGCTCGTGGGAAAGCCGGGCGCGGCTCATGGTTCTCCTTCGTCGAGACAGTGGGGGATGCGGTGCTGTGTCGCAACCGTTGCGGGTGGGGAAAGGATCAGCAAGGTCGCACGAGCTCCATGGTGTCACGTGGCAGGAATTGCGCGCGACGTCCGAGGGCTGGACCCCCTCGCCGGGAACAACCCCCCGCGTGGCACCGTTGACCTGCACACGCGCCGGATTCGAGGCGTCGTCACCATCCCGATCGAGGAGAGTCCCGTGTCCCTGCCGCCGCTGGTCGAGCCGGCTTCCGAGCTCACGGTCGACGAGGTACGTCGCTACAGCCGTCACCTGATCATTCCCGACGTGGGGATGATCGGTCAGAAGCGGCTCAAGAACGCTCGTGTGTTGTGCGTCGGCGCTGGCGGACTGGGGAGCCCGGCTCTGATGTACCTGGCTGCGGCCGGGGTGGGCACCTTGGGCATCGCCGAGTTCGACACCGTCGACGAGTCCAACCTTCAGCGCCAGATCATCCACGGCCAGAGTGACATCGGGCGCTCGAAGGCAGAGTCTGCGCGTGAGTCGGTGAAGGAGATCAACCCCTACGTCACTGTGATCGTCCACGACGTTCGCCTTGACAACGACAACGTGCTGGAGATCTTCGCCGACTACGACCTGATCGTCGACGGCACCGACAACTTCGCCACGAGGTACCTCGTCAACGACGCAGCGGTGCTGCTCGGAAAGCCCTATGTCTGGGGATCGATCTACCGCTTCGAGGGCCAGGTCTCGGTCTTCTGGGACGAGCACGGCCCGAACTACCGCGATCTCTACCCCGAGCCGCCGCCCCCCGGCATGGTGCCCTCGTGCTCCGAGGGCGGTGTGCTCGGTGTGCTCTGCGCCTCGATCGGGTCGATCATGGTGACCGAGGCCATCAAGCTCATCACCGGGATCGGCGACTCCCTGCTCGGCCGTCTGGTGATCTACGACGCCCTCGAGATGACCTATCGCCAGGTCAAGATTCGCAAGGACCCCCAGGGCGAGCCGATCACCCGCCTGATCGACTACGACGCGTTCTGCGGCTCGATCTCCGAGGCTGCCGCCGATGCCGCGGTCGACTCCACGATCTCGGTGAGCCAACTCAAGACCATGCTTGAGGAGCGTGAGCGGGGTGAGCGCAACTTCGTGCTCATCGACGTCCGCGAGCCTGGCGAGTTCGAGATCGTCGCAATCCCTGGTGCCGTCCTCATCCCTAAGGGTGAGTTCCTCAGCGGCACCGCGCTGGGTGATCTGCCCACCGACCGACCTGTTGTCCTGCACTGCAAGGTCGGCGGGCGCTCCGCGGAGGTGCTCGCGGTCGTCAAGGGCGCGGGATTCGCTGACGCCGTCCATGTCGGCGGTGGCGTCATCGCGTGGGTCAACCAGATTGAGCCCCACAAGCCGATCTACTGACCCGGCGTTCGACCTAGCGGGCGTGGGTCAGAGGGCCTGCTTGCGTTGCAGCCAACTGATCGACCAATAGCCGGGGATGGTCGGCAGCCAGAACGTGAGCAGGCGGAAGAGCAGGGTGGCCGAGACCGCGACTCCAGGGTCGAGGCCCGCAGCGGTGAGGCCAGCGACATACGCCGCCTCGACAGCCCCGAGACCGCCGGGTGTGGGAGCGGCTTGGCCCAGGGTTGACCCCGCGAGGTAGACAAGTGCGATGGCCGGGTAGTTGGCACTGCCAGCTCCGAAGGCCTCGCAGCAGGCGATCATGCACAGTGCGAACGCGGTGTTGAGAAGCAGGATCCCGCCCATGCCCTCGGCGATCTTCCACGGCCGCTGTGCCACCGTGATCAGTCGCGGTCCGACCTCGGCGAGGATGGGCCGGACTCGCTCGTAGATGGTGGTGCGCACCGGGCCAAGCAGGAGTAGAAGCGCCAGGACGATGATCACCGCCACGACCCCGATCACCGCGGCGCGCGGCGGTGTGAAGGACAGGTCGCTTTGGCGTCCGGCCGCAATACCCGTCGCGAACAGCAGGGTGATGTGGATCAGGAAGGCGAATACCTGCGAGACGCCGACGCTGGCCGAGGCCAAGGCTGGGTGCAGGCCGGATTTCTGCAGATAGCGCACGTTGACCGCGAGAGCGCCGATCGTGGGCGGTGACACAAGGGTCGCGAACGCGGCGGCAAGTTGCGCGGCAAATGTGCGGACGGCAGAGAGACGTTCTGGCACGAAGCCTGATAGCGACAGCGATGCGCCCACGAAGGTGAGGAACGACAGGCCAAGTGCCGCGAGGGCCCAGCGCCAGTCGGCCGCGCGTGCGAGTGCGACGAGGTCGACGTTGGTCAGTTGCGAGAGCAGAACGTAGGCGGCGATGGTGCCCGCGGCGATCGTGAACAGGGTTCGTGGCTTGATGCGCCGGAACTCGAGCTGTTCGGTCTCGGCGGCCGAAGGACGTAGGGCCACAAGTCGCGCGCGGAGGTCGACGAGCATCGCCCTCCTGCCGCGCATCCGGCGACGGGTGTCGGGGGACAGTGCGATCAGTTGTAGCGCGGGCAGTGCTCGGACGAGTCGATCGGTGCCGTAGGCGCGCATGCCCGCAGCCACGGCCCGTTCGGGGTCCGCCAGCAGGGCGGCGGTGCTCATCAGTTCGGCGAGGTCGACCCGTTCCTGGAGATCACTCGCGGCGATGGTCCCGTGCTGGACCCCTGCCAGCCAGATCGTGCCGTCGGAGCCCTTGATCAACTGCTCGGGGGAGAGGGCGCCGTGCACGATGCGCTCGTCGTGAAGTGTGCGTACGGCGAGGAACACCGCGTCGAGATCTCCATCCGTGATGCTCGCTGGGTCGAGTTCGGAGAAGGTTGATCCCTCGACATGATCGTAGGCAAGGAGCGTGGAGTCCGGGCCGACCTCACATACCGCGCGGAGGCGGGGCACCTGGCCCCCAATCGCACTCGCGGCGTAGGACATCAACGCCGCATGCTCGATCTGGGCACGCATCGAGAACACGCTGGGATTGGTTGGATCGGTGCGCAGCCTGAGCTGGCGCCAGATCGACGAGGCGAGCCCCGCACCTTCGAGATCGCGGTCGAAGACGAGCACTCGAAGCCGCTCGCCGTGCCGGGTGTGCGCGGAGTACTGCCGGCCACGCGCGGTGTTCTTGTTCGCCCGCAACAAGGTCACAGGGAGTCCGGCACGCCCCAGGGCCGCGGCTACCTGCATACCGCTAGGCCGGGTCGTGGGCGTGCCGAGGGAGTACCTCGCGGCGAGACCGATAACCCAACCCAGCAGCAGCGACAGGGTGATCACGGTGACGGCGCTCGAGCCGGTGTTGAGCTGGGCCAGCGCCACCGCGATGACGGTGACGACGGCGAACGCGCTCCAGCGTCCGCGTCCCACGAGCCGGGCGACGGTGATGAACGCGACGAGGCCGACGACGAGCGGATCAAGGACGTAGTGGTCGCCGCGCGTCTCCTGGCCGGTGATCGCCACCAGGAGTTGGGTGGATCCATACGTGGCCACAATCGTGACGATGAGTGCCGCGAGAGCAGTGCCGACCAGCATCGCGCCGAGGGCCTCGACCAGCTGGCGTCCCCGTCGGCGCACAAGGAGATCGATGGCCGCCGCGAGTGGAAGTGCCACACCGCCGATGCCGCCGACGACATTGAGGGCCAGCAGGATGAGTGTGGGGAGTCCAGAGCTCGCGTCGGTGATGTCCTTGGAGATGCCAGACGTGGTGCCGGTGAGGAAGTAGGAGACGCCTCCGAGGGCCAGGAACGCCGCGAGCGCGCTGGCGAAACGCAGCAGATCGATGGGCCGGCGCACTCGTCGGGGGATGACGTCATCCTCGATGACGAGGGTCTCATGGCCCATGTCCTCGACATCGCGAGAACCGGCTACTGACACGCAGGAGATCGTCCCATCTCCAGGCCCTTCGGAGCGGGATGGGGTGTCGCGACGCGCCTGCCCGCTCCGGCGCGGTGCGGGGACCGAGTGTCAGAGGTCCGTGGTGGGATCGGAGCATGAGTTCCCCGCCGCGGCCCACATCTCCACCGGAGGGATCGCCGCCGGAGGCCTCGGCGCCGCGACTCGTGCTCGACCGGACTGCGCCGCTCGCTGTCGACGCACCTGGGCTCGACCGCGAGCAGCAGCAGGTGGTCGCACACCGTCGCGGGCCGATGCTCGTGCTCGCCGGGCCGGGCACCGGGAAGACCACCACCCTCGTCGAGGCCATGGTCGCGCGGCTCGAGGGCGAGGATCCCTTGCGCCCGGAACAGGTGCTCGGGCTCACCTTCGGGCGCAAGGCCGCGCAGGAGTGGCGCGAGCGAGTCACAGCGCGGGTCGGCGGTGGGGTCGTGCCGATGGTCAGCACGTTCCACTCGTTCGCGTATGCCCTCGTGCGCAGCCACGCCGATCCGCAGGCTTTCGCCGAGCCCCTTCGGCTGCTGTCAGGGCCCGAGCAGGAGTTGCGACTGCGTGAACTGCTCACCAACTCGGTGCTCGACGGGCGCCTGGCCTGGCCTCCCGAATTGCGGGCCGCACTCGGCACAGCGGGCATCGCCGGTGAGGTGCGCGCTGTCGTGGCCAAGGCGCGGGCATTGGGCATGGACCCACTCGATCTCGAGGCAGTGGCGGCCCATGCGGGCCCGCTCGGTCCGGCATGGCGGTCTGTCGGACAGTTCCTCGGTGAATATCTCGACGTCCTCGATGCCCAAGGAGTCACCGACTACACAGAAGTCGTCCATCGAGCCGCCCTGCTCACCCATGACCCGGTGGTGCAGCGAGCGCTGCGCTCGCAGTACCGCGCGATCTTCGTCGACGAGTACCAGGACACCGACCCCGCGCAGGTGCGGCTGCTGCAGGGGCTAGTCGGGCCCTCCGCGTCCTTCATCGTCGTGGGCGATCCTGATCAGTCGATCTACACCTTCCGAGGTGCGGACACCGGCGGCATCCTCGGCTTCCGCGACGTCTTCGCCGCGGCCGACGGCACCGCTGCCGCGACCGTCGTGCTGCGCACGACCCGACGATTCGGCCCCGTCATCGGTGACGCGGCTGCGCGGGTCCTGCGCACCGCATCGCTGGCACCGCTGCCCGCCGACATCGTGCGGGCCCATCGGTCGCCGGCTTTCGTGGGCGCTCGGTACGGCGACGGAGTCGTCGACGTCACTACCTTCGACTCCGAGTCGGCCGAGGCTGCGCACATCGCCGATGCCTTGCGACGCGCACATCTCGAGCAGGGCCTGCGCTGGGAGGAGATGGCGGTGCTGGTCCGGAGCGGGCGGCGCTCTATCCCGCCACTGCGCCGCGCGCTGATCTCTGCCGGGGTCCCCGTCGAGGTCGCGGGCGACGAGTTGCCCTTGCAGGAGGAGCCCGCGGTCGCACCCCTACTGGCGATCCTCTCGGCGGTCATCGATCCGGCCGCGCTCAGTGACGAGATGGTTCACGAACTGCTCCTGTCGCCTCTCGCCGACGCCGATCCGGCGGATATCCGCCGACTCGGTCGCGTACTGCGCCGCCTCGAGCGTGAGAGTGAACCGCAAGGCCGTCCCACGCCGTCGTCCACTCTCCTGACGCGCCTCGTCGCTGAGTTGGCAGCCGACCCTTCGGCCATCCTCCCGTTCGCGCCCTCCTCGTCGGGCTCACTCGGCCGTGATGCACGCGCGCACGTGGCGCTGGAGGCAGCCCGGCGTCTTGGTCGACTCCTCCACGACGCCCGCGCGGTCGTCGCAGACCTCGGAAGTGCCGAGGAGGTGTTGTGGTCGGTCTGGTCCGGGTGCGCGGTCCGCGGCGGATCCGGCTGGCCACAGCGGCTCGAGGCGGCGGCGCTGCGCGGCGGCGACGCCGGTCGTCGGGCCGACGCTGCCCTCGACGCTGTGCTCGCGCTGTTCGCCGCGGCCGAGCGTGTCGAGGAGCGGTACTCCGGCCACCGGGGCGTCGCGAACTTCCTGGCCGAGTTGCGCGCTCAGCAGATCCCCGCCGACACCCTCGCGGAGAAGGGGGTGCGCGGGCCAGCCGTGCGCCTGCTCACGGCACACCGGGCGAAGGGCCTGCAATGGCGACTCGTCGTGGTCGCCTGCGTCCAGGAGGGGGTCTGGCCCGATATCCGTCGTCGCGGTTCACTGCTGCAGGCCGATCGCCTCGAGCGGTCAGGGCTCGTCGACGCCCCGCCCGCGGTCGAATTGCTGGCGGAGGAGCGACGCCTGTTCTTCGTCGCCTGCACCAGGGCCCAGGAGCGGCTGCTCGTCACCGCCGTCGCCTCGACCCTCGCAGACGGGCCCACCTCCTCACGGTTCCTGGAGGACCTCGTCGGCATGGGCCGCACCGAGCCGCGGCATCTGTCGGGCCGTCCCGCCCGCCCGCTCTCAGTTCCTGGGCTGATTGCAGGGCTCCGCGCGGTCGCGGTCGACCCCGCGCGTCCGCCGGCGTTGCGCGAGGCTGCGGTGCGCCGCCTCGCCGTCCTCGCTCACGCAAGTGCCGAGGACGGCCACCGCCTCGTCCCGCAGGCCCACCCCGACCGATGGTGGGGGCTGCTGGCTCCGACATCCGCCACAGTCTCGGTGCGTCCTGAGGACCGGCCACTGGAGTTCTCCGGCAGTCAGCTCTCGACCTTCACGGGGTGCCCACTCAAGTGGTTCCTCGGGCACGAGGTCAAAGCTGAGGTCGCCCGCACCACCGCCGTCGGGTTCGGGTCGATCGTGCATGTGTTGGCCGATGCCGTGGCGCGAGAGGTGCTTCCGGCCGATCTCGAGGTGCTCGATGGCCACATCGACCAGGTGTGGGGCCAGCTCGGATTCGAGGCGCTTTGGGAGTCCACCGCTGAACGTCGGTTGGTGCGTGATGCCGTGCGCCGATACCTGCACTGGCATCTGTCGCGCCCCGAGCGCACCTTCGTCGCGAGTGAGCACGCCTTCGACGTCTCGGTCGACATCGGCGAGCACGGTGTTCACCTGCGCGGATCGTTCGATCGCGTGGAGCTCGACCCTCAGGGTGCCGTGCACATCGCCGATCTCAAGACGCAGAAGGCCAAGGTCGGCAAGGTCGACCTCGCGCAGCACCCGCAGATGGGGGTCTACCAGGTGGCAGTGCGCGAGGGCGCGCTCGACTCACTACCTCAGCAGGTTCGCTCCGATCTTGGTCTGCCCGAGGTAGGCGATCCGCCGGAGGTCGGTGGGGCAGAGCTCGTACTCCTTCGGCTCGGCAAGGGCGAGGCTCCCGAGATTCAGTCCCAGCCATCTATTGGCCCAGGTGTCACGTGGGTCGACGAAGCGTTGGGAGCTGCTGAGTCCCTCGTACGGCAGGAGCACTTCCCGGCCCGCCCCGGATCATCATGTCGCACATGCGATTTCACGCGACTGTGTCCGACCAAAGGAACCGGCACGGAGGTGCTCCCATGAGCTGGCCGACAACATCACCGTCCTGTGAGGCGGGCGACCTCGCGCAGATCCTGGGCATCCCGGCCTTCAGCGAGGAACAGCTCGATGCTATTCGTGCGCCCCTTGAGCCCAGTGTTGTCGTCGCTGGCGCGGGGTCGGGCAAGACCACGGTCATGACCGCTCGCGTGGTGTGGCTCGTGGCCACCGAGCAGGTCACACCCGACCACGTGCTCGGCCTCACCTTCACCAACAAGGCCGCTGGCGAGTTGTCCTCCCGGGTCCGCAGATCGGTGCTTGCACTCTCGGACCGACTCTCGGGTGTTCCGCGCACGGAGGTCGGCGAACCGACCATCTCGACCTACCACGCGTTCGCGGGCAGGCTTATCGCCGAGCACGGCCTGCGCCTAGGGGTCGAGCCCGGCAGTCGACTGCTCACCGAGGCTGCCTCGGTCCAGCTCGCCTACCGGATCGTCACCACGACCTCCCGCGACCTCGCGCCGCTCGAGTCCTCGGTCGCGGCAATTGTGCAGAATGTGCGCGCCCTCGATGCCGAACTCGCCGAGCACTGTCTCGAGCCTGAGGTGCTGCGCGCATTTGACCGTGGTGAAGTCGAGAAGATCGAGGCGCTCGATAAGCGCGCTGCGCGGACGGGGGAGATGCTCACTGTCTCGATCACCCGCATCGAGCTCGCGTACCTCGTCGATGAACTGCGACAGGCCCGACGCCAGCGGGACCTCGTCGACTTCTCCGACCAGATGCGATTCGGCGCGATGCTCGCCGAGAACTTCCCCGAAGTAGGGGCGGCCCTGCGCGAGCAATTCCCGGTGGTTCTGCTCGATGAGTACCAGGACACCTCAGTCGCGCAACGGGTCCTGCTCACCGGGCTCTTCGGGGGAGGCCATCCGGTCACGGCCGTGGGCGACCCTCTCCAGGCGATCTACGGCTGGCGAGGGGCGAGTGTGGCCAATATCGACAGCTTCCCGAGTCACTTCCCAAGGACGGATGGCAGCCCGGCCCCGGTGAGGCGCCTCACTGAGAATCGCCGCTCCGGCATTCCGATCCTCATGGGCGCCAATGAACTGGCGGGTCCTTTGCGCGCACTTCATCCGCAGGTCCTGCCGCTGGTGTCACCCGCGGACTCCATGCGCTCGGGCGGTATTCGGGTGGCCCTTCACAACACGTACGAAGAGGAAATGCAGTGGATCGGCGATCGGGTTCTCGAGCAGATCGACCTGGGCACCAAGCCTGAGGACATCGCGGTCCTCGCGCGCGTGCGTTCCGACTTCCCGGCACTGATCCGGGTGCTCGAGCAGCGCGATATCCCCGTCGATGTCCTCGGGCTCGGAGGAATGCTCGCCATGCCGGAGGTGGCTGAGATCGTGGCGGTCCTCGAGGTCCTCCATGACTCTGCAGCGAACCCCGCCCTCGTGCGGCTCCTGAGCGGCCCCCGGTGGCGCATCGGCCTTCGTGATCTCGCACTCTTGGGCAGGCAGGCCCGCACCCTCGCTGGGTCGCAGGGTCGCCCTGGCGACGATGACCTCGACGGCCAACTCGACGCGGCAGTGTCGGGGGTCGATCCCGCCGACATCATCTCGCTGCTCGACGCGCTCGATGATCCGGGAGACCTCGATTACGACCCCGAGGCGCGACGCCGTTTTGCCTTGCTGTCAGCGGAGATTCGGTCTATCCGCCGCGGGATCGGTGACCCGTTGCCCGATCTGGTCCACCGTGTCATCAGTGTGACGGGGCTCGATATCGAGATGGCCTCCACTCCCGAACTCCTGCGGATGCACCGTTCCGAGGGGCTCACCGCTTTCGTCGATCTCGTCGCCACCTTCGCCAATGTCGAGGGTGAGTCCCATGTGGGCGCGTTCCTCGGCTGGCTCTCCCTCGCCTCGCGCTTCGATGAGGTACCCGCGCTCGATCGTCCTGCCGTGCCGGGGTGTGTCCAACTCATGACCGTGCACAAGTCGAAGGGGCTGGAGTTCCCCGTCGTCGTGTTGCCCTCGCTCACTCAGGGGGTGTTCCCCGGCACTCGTGGGATCACCCGATGGACCAAGAATGCCAAGGCCGTGCCCTTCTCGATACGCGGTGACCGCGAATCCCTGCCACATCTGGCCGGGTACACCGCGAAGGACCACACGGCGTTCATCGATGCCTGCGAGGTGCACAGCGGACACGAGGACCTCAGGCTGATCTACGTCGCGGTGACACGTTCCGAACGGCTCGTGATCGCGAGCAGTTCCTGGTGGGGGCCGAGCCAGATCAAGCCCCGCGGGCCCTCCCCGTATCTGACCACCTTGCGTGATCAGTGCATCGCGGGGGCGGGCCAGGTCGATCACTGGGCCGCTGCCCCAGCCGACGACGCAGGCAATCCGGCCTTCGAGATCGACGGCGATACGTCCTGGCCGCCGGTCTCGGATCCCCATGCCCTTGAGCTCAGGCTCGAGGTCGCCGCCCAGGTGCGCCAGCACCCCGACCTCACGGTGGCCGATCTGCGCGGTGAGCATGACGGGCTGGAGGCTGGGGCGGTCCGTGTCCCCGCGGGCGACTCGCCGTTGAGCCCACTGGCCGCGACCGATCTCGAGATCGTCCGTGGCTGGGACGACGACATCGAACTTCTCCTCGAGGAGAGGCGATTGCAGCGTGCGACGACCAGGGTCGTCGCACTGCCGTCGTCACTCTCGGCGTCCGATCTGGTGCGCCTTGCGGCCGATCCCACGCTGTTCACCCGGCGACTCGCCCGGCCCGTGCCAGCTGCGCCTGCGCCGGCGGCCCGTCGCGGCACACGCTTCCACGCCTGGGTCGAGTCCCACTTCGGGATTGCGCCCCTGCTCGAGCCCGACGATCTCCCTGGCGCTGCCGACGAGGCCATCGACTCCGACGACACCCTCGCCGCGATGCAGGCGATCTTCCTCACCTCGCCCTACGCCGATCGCACCCCGATCGCGATCGAGGTTCCCTTCGCGCTCGTCATCGGGGGCAGGGTGATCCCGGGGCGGATCGATGCTGTCTTCTCCTCGACCGGTCCCGATGGGGTCACCCGCGTCGAGGTGGTCGACTGGAAGACCAACCGTCACCACGACGCCGATCCGCTCCAGCTCGCGATATACCGACTGGCCTACTCCGAGCTGTCAGGCATTGCGCTCGATGACGTCGACGCCGCCTTCTTCTACGTCCGCGACGGCGCACTCATTCGCCATCGGGATCTCCCTGACCGCGCGGGGCTCGAGGCCCTCGTCATCGGTTGAGGCAACGGCAGACCAGGCAGCTCAGAAGTCGATGTCGACACTCACGGCAGCGTGGTCGCTGACCGGTAGCAGATGGACCTCAGGGCGGGCCGTGGCCTGCTGGTGCGAGGTCAGGCCGTCAGCGAGGACGTGATCGAGCTGGGCTCGCGGGCGCGTCGAGGGGTAGGTCGGCGCTCGAAGCAGTGGAGTCCACCCGGTGATGCGTGCGGGCAGACTCCCCGGAAGGTTGAAGTCGCCGAGCAGCACGAGGGGCCGGGGTAGTCCGGCGAGCCACTGACGCAGCTGACGCAGTTGACGCACGTTGTAGCCGGGCACGAATGATAGGTGCGCGGTGGCAACGGTGAAGGGCCCGTTCACTCCTTCGAGGACCGCCACGATGGCGGCACGGGGTTCATCCGCCACCCGAATGAACCGCGGTCGCGTCTCACCGGGGATCAGCAGCGGTAGTGACCACGGCGAGGGATCGAACCGAGTGGTGTGCCATTCGAGGACGGGGAGTCGCGACACCAGCCCGACCCCATAGAGGGGACCGATCGACCGGATTTCCTGGGCGGCGCCCACGTCGGGGCGCCCCTCGCGCATCCGCTGCTGCACCAGGGTGCGTGCCTGGGAGTTCGAGGCATGCTCATGGGTATCGCCCGCGGCGAGCCAGCCGGGCTCGCCCGGCGTGCCCGCGACGGAGGGCGCGAACCGCCAGTAGTCGGCGCACATGGCGTCGGCCACCGATCGGACCTGGTGGACGAGGCCGCTTCGCGGCTGGTCGACGTCGACCTCCTGGATCCCGATCACGTCAGCATCGAGCTGGGCTATCGCTGAGCGCAGGGCGATGTCGTCACGGACGACTGGCGGACCCGTGATCCGTCCGCCCCCGGGCTGGGGCACACCGCCGCGCACGGGCATGCCGTGTAGGAGGTTGTAGGTGGCGAGCCGGACGGCCATTCGTCCAACTTAGGTGCTCGGCGGCCTAGGTGCGATGTCGTGCGCGAGTTCGGACCCCGCGAGCGGCTTACGACGTCGGCCAAGGTGCCTATCACTGGCCTTCGAGTGCGAGTTCCTCGAGTGGCTTGGGGCGCTCGCCCGAGCGCCGTCGCATCCATTCGCGCGCGGGCTCCTCGACGAAGCGCCACATGAGCCAGGCGATCACCACCGCACCGGCGAGCAGCCCGACCACCGCGATCGCGTAGATCGCTCCGCCCTTGATCCCGGCCGCATTCGCAGCGGCACGCCAGAGCCCGTACCAGACCGTGTGCGTCATGTAGAGCGAGAAGGAGATGTAACCGCCGAGCACGAGCCGACTCTTGGACAGCACGCGTGAGGGGCCGCGCGAGGTCAGGGCCAGCGCGCCGATCCACGCGATCAGCAATGGCACAAGGATCAGGTGCCACTTCGGTGGAAGGTCGCTGGCATTGGGGGTGTCGGGCAGGTCGCTCGTCGACCACTGCAGCGAGCCCACGTGTCCGAGGACGACTGACAGGGCGACGATCGCGATCGGCAACGCGACCGAGAGGGTCGTGGCCAGGCGCTCGACGCGAGGTCGAGGGCCATTCGCGGTCGCGTTCCAGTGCCGCAGCACGACCAGGTACGTGAGGGCGCCCGCGGTGAACTCGGTCAGGATCCGGATTGTCGAACCCCAGCCGGAGATGTAATAGGGATCGCCTCCGTAACCGATTCCGTACCAGAGCAACGGGATGAGCACCCCTCCCCAGATCGCGCAGATCGCGCGCGTGGAGAGTCGTTCGTGAAACCTGAAGAGCATCAGGATCAGGACCGGGAACACAAGGTAGGCCAGCCACTCCATCGACAGCGACCACGCAGGGAAGTTCCAGCCTCGCTGGGGGTTCGGCCCCCACTCGTGGATCAGCAGGGTCTGCTTGAGGTAGTCGACCGGGTTGAGCCAATCGCGGCTGGCGGCGTCGGCTCCGCCGAAGGTGGCCTGGGCCAGAACCGCCAGCCCGGCCACGTTCAGCATCACGAAGTGGACGGGGTAGATACGAGCAAGTCGCAGCCACCAGAAGTGGCGCGTCCGCCGCCAGGAGAGGTCGGGGCCGAGTTTGGTCAGATAGGTGTGGGTGAGGATGAATCCCGACAGGGCGAAGAACAGGTCGACGCCCAGACGCCCGACCCGCAGGAACTCGTGGAGCACAGGAACGAGTAGGCCGATCGTCGCCAGCGGGACCTGGAAGTGGTAGAGCATCACCCAGGCGGCGGCGACGAACCGTACCCCGGTGAGTTGGCCGATGAAGCGCTGCATCCTGGTGGCTCACCCTCTCCCTGCGTCGTGGCGATCCCGGCGATCCTGTCACGATCGCGTCGGGTGAACGGCGGCGCGGCGCGATCGAGTCGGGCCGCTCACCACACGAGGCCGTAGGGTCAGTCCAGTGGACAGTGCTGGGGTTCTCGCCTCGCCCGTCCCCCCGAAATGCATCTCTTACACTGAACGGGAGTCGCTGATCCCATGTCCGACAAGGGATTACTGAATTCGCTGACGCTGGCACGGGGCACCCTCGATCGCGCCGCTGAGCGCCGCGATGACGCCGAGTGGTTCGACTCGGTGTGGGAATGGCCCACGACGCGCGTCGTCATCGTCCACCAGGGACGCACCCTGGTCCGAGGTGGAACTGACCTCGCGGGTGCCCCGGTCGAGCTCGCATTTCTCACTCCTGTGCTGGCTCCCGTTGATGGGGTGCGCGTCCTGCTCGCCGTCGAGGACGAGGTCGCGCATGTGGCGCTTCTGGTCGATCACGCTGTCCAACCGTGGGACGCGCCTGAGGGGTCGAGGTGGGCAGGTCTGCGCGAAGTAGGCGCAGGCCTCGGTGATCGTGATGCCGGTTTGCTCGTGCCTGCCGTCGCGTTGGCGAACTGGCACGGGGGTCACCCCCGTTGTCCCCGGTGCGGCGAGGCGAGCGTGCCGTCGCAGGCGGGCTGGTCGCGCACCTGCCCGGCCGATTCCAGCATGCATTTCCCGCGCTCGGACCCTGCTGTGATCGTCCTGGTGAGCGATGACGACGACCGGGCACTACTCGGTCGCCGTGTCGATTGGCCTCCTGAGCTCTTCTCCACTCTCGCCGGCTTCGTCGAGGCTGGGGAGTCAGCAGAGATGACGGTTCTGCGTGAGATCTCCGAGGAGGCCGGGGTCGACATCGACCCGAGCAGCCTGCGCTACCTGGGCTCACAGCCCTGGCCTTTCCCCGCCAGCCTGATGCTCGGCTACCGGGCTGCGGTGGCCGCCGGTTCGCGGGTTGCCGAGCCTGACGGCGTCGAGATCGTCGAGGTGCGCTGGTTCACGCGGGATGAGATGCGCGCGGGTTGTGAGGACGGATCGCTGCGGATCCCCTCGCAGATCTCGATCGCGCGGCGGCTGATCGAGCACTGGTACGGCTCCGCCCTGCCCGATTCTTGGTCCAACTCCTAGGCGGCGCCCGGGCATTGGCCCGACGGATCCAGGGTGGGTCCTGTGCCCGGAGAGCGGACCAATCTGGCCACACCTTCCCCAGGCGCCTCCCGCACCACTACCCTTGCCAATGAATCACGGCAGAGCGTGTTGTCGCGGGTGCGGTGGGGAAGCCGATCCCGCCACGCGCTGCCCGAAGGATCAGGCGAACGATGGCGAACTACGAGCGACCTCTGTCCGAGGTCCGATTTCTGACGGTGGCCGAAGTGGCCTCCGTCATGCGCGTGTCGAAGATGACGGTCTACCGGCTTGTTCACGGAGGTGAGCTCCCGGCCGTGCGCGTCGGCAGGTCTTTCCGGGTGCCCGAGCAGGCTGTTCACGACTACCTGCGCGACTCCTACGTCGAGACTGCCTGACCAACCCGGAACTGCGTGGCCCCAGGCGCCTGTGCTGCGCCGAGGTCGCCTGCAGATCGCCCGCTGAGGTCGTTCGCGGTCAAGGGCGCTAGGGTGTGGTCCTGATCGTGTTCGGTTCACGCCGTACGCCATCCCATTTCGGTGTCGCCCCGCTGGGCGTCGCTGTCCAGACGAGGCAAGTGAGGTCGAGCCGTGGGCTCCGTCATCAAGAAGCGTCGCAAGCGCATGGCGAAGAAGAAGCACCGCAAACTTCTCAAGAAGACGCGGGTGCAGCGCCGCAACAAGAAGTGACCGCACGAAGGGCGGGGGCCTGAGGGTCCCCGCCCTTCGTTTTCTCATGTGAGGCATCATCAGGGGTGAGTGATGATGAGGGGGTCGCATGGCACGCGTCGTTCTGGTCACGGGTGTCTCGCGCCACCTGGGCTCGCGCATGGCCAGGATCCTCTCGGAGGACCCTGGTGTAGCCCGAGTCGTGGGGGTTGACGTCGTCCCCCCGCGATCGGACATCGGGGGGGCGGAGTTCGTCCGAGCCGATATCCGTAACCCGACGATCGCGAAGGTCATCGCCGCATCGGGTGTCGACACCGTGGTGCACATGGGTGTGATCTCAACACCCGTGCAGGCTGGTGGACGCGTGTCGATGAAGGAGATCAACGTCCTGGGCAGCATGCAGCTGCTTGCCGCGTGCCAGAAGTCCGATGCCATCTCACGACTGATCGTGAAGTCGACCTCGTCGGTTTACGGGGCCGGCCCGAAAGACCCGGCGATGTTCACCGAGGACACCGAGCCGAGAAGCCAGCCGCGTTCGGGGTGGGCCAAGGACTCGGTTGAGGTGGAGTCCTATGTCCGCGGATTCGCGCGGAGGCGGACTGATGTTGCCGTGACGACCTTGCGGTTCGCGAATGTGATCGGTCCGCGGGTCGACACCCCGATGGCGGCGTACTTCGCTCTACCCGTCGTGCCCACCGTGCTTGGCCACGATGCCCGCCTGCAGTTCGTCCACGAGGACGATGCCTTGGAGACGATCCGTCTCGCGGTGCTCGGTGACCATCCGGGGACCTACAACGTCGCTGGCGACGGGATCCTCATGCTCTCGCAGGCCCTGCGACTCGCCGGCAAGCCTGTGCTCCCCGTGCCCACGGGGATGGTCGGATTCGTCGGAGGGTGGTTCCGTCGTGCCGGCCTGGCTGACTTCTCTCCTGAGCAGATCAAATTCTTGACCTACGGCCGTGGGCTGGACACCACGCGCCTTCGTGACCTCTTCGGGTTCGTCCCGAGTTATTCAAGCCACGACGCATTCGTGGAGTTCGTCCGGGCCTGCGAGGTCGACCATGCGCTGCCCAAGCACCGGGTGGAGGCCATCGAGCGCGGGCTGGCCCATGCGATCGGTTCGGCGACCTTGTCGGAGGCCAGGTTGGCCGAGCGTCTCCGGCAGGAGGCACCAAGCCGTGGCTGACGCGCGGGTGATTCCGATCGGGGGTGGACAGGACGGCTCACGCCCTCGCCGCGACGGCGCGCTGTCGCGTGACGGACAGGAGAGATCCGAGGGCTCGCGATCCGAGGGCCAGCGTGACTCCGGCCCCGCCGAAGTCGAGCGTCACGAGGTCGATGGTGCTCCCGCGCGGCTCGATGAGCGGGTGGCCGACTGGCTGGACTTCCTGCGTCGCCGTTTCACCGGCGAGTACGAGGTCGACGATTTCGGTTTTGATCCCGAGTTCACCGACCGGGTGATCATGGCGCCCATGCGCCCGCTGTACGACAGATGGTTCCGGGTCGAGACTCGGGGGATCGAGAACGTCCCGTCCGAGGGTGGCGCGCTCCTCGTGGCGAACCACTCCGGCACGATCGCACTCGATGCGATCATGACTCAGCTCGCATTGCACGATCACCATCCCGCGCGCCGACGCCTGCGCATGCTCGGCGCCAACCTGGTGTTCCAGACCCCCTTCCTGGGTGAGATGGCGCGCAAGTCCGGGCACACCCTTGCCTGCAACCCTGATGCCGAACGGCTTCTGTCGCGGGGTGAGATTGTGGGTGTGTGGCCAGAGGGCTTCAAGGGAATCGGCAAGCCCTACAGCGATCGTTACAAGCTCCAGCGCTTTGGTCGCGGAGGGTTCGTCGCCACGGCGCTGCGCACCAGGACGCCGATCATCCCCTGCTCGATCGTGGGGGCTGAGGAGATCTACCCGATCCTGGGCAATGCCAAAGTGCTCGCGCGGCTGTTCAATCTGCCGTACTTCCCGGTGACGCCCACGTTCCCGTTGCTTGGTCCGCTCGGTCTGATCCCCCTGCCGAGCAAGTGGATCATCGAGTTCGGTGAGCCGATCCTCACGGAGCACTACCCCGAGGGCGCCGCCGACGACCCCATGCTCGTGTTCAACATCACCGACCAGGTCCGCGAGACCATCCAGCAGACGCTCTATCGCGCGCTGGTGCAGCGCACCTCGGTGTTCCGGTAGTCACGCACCCGGGCATTCGATCGACACGGACGTGAGCGGGCCGCGCGGCTAGAAGTCCCCGCCGCCGAAGTCCCCGCCGCCGCCGCCGAAGTCCCCGCCGCCGCCGAAGTCCCCGCCGCTGAACCCGCCACCGCCGCTCTCGCCTGCGCCGCCCATCCCGCCGCCATACTGAGGACCGGAGAACATCCCGCCGAGCATCGAGCCCATGAACAGCATCGACATCATGTTCATGCCGCTCGCGGCGTAGTAACCGCCCGCGTAGGGCGCGTAGGCCCGCCCCCCTTGCCAGTAGGGCACCCGTGCTCCGCCCACCGTCACCTCGCGCGCGTCCGGCATCTGGCCCGATGCGAGTGTGGTGGAACAGGCCGCGCACACGGGCACAGGTCGTGGTGCACCGCCGTCAGGAGCCCACTGCACGTCTTCGGTGCTCGGTCCGTGACGAGGGTCGACGAAGCACGGGGGACGTCGATCGGGCACGGCGTCGCCGGCGATACGGGCCTGGACGCAGGCCAGTGCATAGCGACCGTCCTCGAGGGCCGTGGTGACGCGCTGGGCGTCCTCGGGCCGCGCCATTTGGTCGGCGGAGGCCTTCGCGCTCTCGTACGCGTCAAGGGCGCGCTGGGCGTCTGCGCGGCCGGCCTCGTCGAGACGGGGGTCGTCGACGTTGATCGCGGCGACGACCTCGCCGTAAGAGGTGACGTCTTCGTCGACGGTCGCGCGCACGGCCGCAGTCTGCCCGGCTACTTTGCGCTTGGCGCGGCGGTAGAGCAGGAGGCCACCGCCGCCCACGACCACAACGCCGGCGAGCAACGCGACTGTGCTCCCGCTACCCGAGTCAGCGGTCGCGCCAGCACTGCTCGCCGCCGGAATCGTTCCGTTGATCCGGGCGCTCGCCTCGACCACGAACGAGTCGAGGACGGCGAACACTCCCTCGCTGGAGTGCGCCCGGAACGCCGCAGTGGCCAGGTCGCTGACGGACACCTTCGTGTCTCCCCCTCGGAAGGAGGGGCCCACCACAACTGCGTAGGTGCCCGCGAGGCCCACGGCCGCGTGCAGCGCCTGCAATGTCGCGCTCGCATCATTCTTCACCAGTGCGCTCGCGGGCAGCACGGCGACGAAGAACGGGTGGCGGGAATCGCGGATTCGCGCACGGAGTTGATCGGCCTCGGCCGAGGTCATCGTCGGATCGGCCTCTGGGGCGACGAACACCGGATCTTCCGAGCGCAATGACGCTGCGGCCTGTGCCAGTGTGGTGTCCGCGTGCGCCACACCCGCGCTGGCAATAAAGGCCGTGACGGCGATGAGCACCACGCCCGCGCCGCGCGCAGATCTGGTGAGAGCAGAAGACAGGGATACGCGGGCACGGTTCATGTGCCCATCCTCGCCCAGTCGGAGTCAACGCGAAAGCCCGCCCCGCCGGAGTGTCCCCGGAAGGTCAGTCCTTGATCTCGAGCAAGATCGTGCCGCTGGGAACCGTGGCGCCCACCTCGGCAGTGAGCCCGACGACCGTGCCCGCCTTGTGCGCCGTGAGTGGCTGCTCCATCTTCATCGCCTCAAGGACGACGACGAGGTCTCCGGCCGCGACGACCTGCCCATCCTCGACCGCCACCTTCACGATCGTGCCCTGCATCGGAGCGGCCACCGCATCGCCGGATGCAGCGCTGCCCGCCTTCTTGGCCTTGTGCTTCGGGGCCTTCTTCGCGCCCCCGCCGCCGCCTCCGGAGAGGGCGAGGCCCGCGGGCAAGACGACCTCGAGGCGCTTGCCCCCGACCTCGACCGTGAGCGACTGACGCGCCTCAGGCTCGGCGATATCCGCGGCCGCGCCCGTGTAGGCCGGGATCTGGTTGTCGAACTCGGTCTCGATCCAGCGGGTGTGCACGGTGAACGGGGTGGCGTCATCGGTGGCGAACGCAGGATCGCGGACGACGACTCGGTGGAAGGTGAGCGCGGTCGCGATGCCCTCGATCTCGAACTCGTCCAGTGCCCGACGCGATCGCTCAAGTGCCTGCTGGCGCGTGGCCCCGGTGACGATGAGCTTGGCCAGCAACGAGTCGAAGTTCCCTCCGATGACATCACCCTGTGCGAATCCCGCGTCGACGCGCACTCCGGGGCCGGACGGGGGGTTCCACAACGAGAGAACGCCAGGAGCCGGAAGGAAGGAGCGGCCCGGGTCCTCGCCATTGATGCGGAACTCGAACGAGTGTCCGCGCAGCGGCGGGTCGTCGTATCCGAGTGCCTCGCCGTTGGCGATGCGGAACTGCTCACGGACGAGATCGATGCCCGAGACCTCTTCGGTGACCGGGTGTTCGACCTGCAGGCGGGTGTTGACCTCGAGGAAGGAGATCGTGCCATCGATTCCCACGAGGAACTCGCACGTGCCTGCGCCGACGTAGCCGGCCTCCTTCACGATCGCCTTCGAGGCGCTGTAGAGCTGGGCGGTCTGTGCGTCGGTGAGGTAAGGCGCGGGGGCTTCCTCCACGAGCTTCTGGTGCCGGCGCTGTAGTGAGCAGTCGCGGGTCGAGACGACGACGACGTTGCCGTGCATGTCGGCGAGCACCTGCGTCTCGACGTGGCGCGGGTTGTCGAGGTAGCGCTCGACGAAGCACTCGCCGCGGCCGAAGGCTGCGACGGCCTCGCGCACGGCGGATTCGTAAAGCTCGGGAATCTCCTCGAGGGTGCGGGCGACCTTGAGGCCTCGACCGCCGCCGCCGAACGCCGCCTTGATCGCCACCGGAAGGCCGTGTGCCTTGGCGAACGCGATGATCTCGTCGGCATGGGTGACCGGGTCCGGGGTGCCCTCGACCTGCGGCGCGCCTGCTCGTTGGGCGATATGACGAGCGGAGACCTTGTCGCCGAGTGACCGGATCGCATCGGGGGAGGGGCCGATCCAGGTGAACCCAGCGTCGATGACGGCCTGGGCGAAGTCGGCATTCTCCGACAGGAAGCCGTAGCCGGGGTGCACGGCGTCGGCACCGCTGCGGCGGGCCACGTCGAGCAACTTGTCGACGACGAGGTAGGTCTCGGCGGCGTTGGAACCGTTGAGGGCGTAGGCCTCGTCGGCTGCCTTGACGTGGAGGGCATCGCGGTCGGGGTCGGCATAGACCGCGACGCTCGCGATGCCCGCATCTCGGCATGCGCGGGCGACGCGGATGGCGATCTCGCCGCGGTTGGCGATGAGGACCTTGGAGATGGTCATCGCAGTTGTGCTCCTGACGCGTGGGACTGGATGCCGATCGAAGCGGCGGGAAGACTGAAGCGAGCCTGCCAGAACCGGGGCGGGCATGGTCGGTCGGGGTCGAGGAGAGACCATCTGACCTTGCACGGGGACGCCCGAAACTTCCGTCTTGGCCGGGATGGACCCATTACACGTCGCCCGAGGTTGGCACGTGGGTCGACCACAGATCCGTCCAGCGCACGTCGATGTCGGTGAGCATCTCGCGAAGCAGAGGGAGAGAGAGCCCGATGACGTTCGAGGGGTCGCCCTCGATGCGATCGACGAATGCCCCGCCGAGCCCGTCGAGCGTGAACGAGCCCGCGACGCGCAACGGCTCGCCTGTTGCTACATAGGCCGCGATGGTGTGGTCATCGAGATTGGCGAATCTCACGACGGTCGAGGCGACGGCGCTGGTCATGGTGTCGGTGGTGTCGTCGATGCCGAGCTGGATCAGCACGTGTCCGGTGCGGAGGATGCCCTCGCGACCGCGCATCGCGTGCCAGCGGGACACCGCGGTGGCCTCGTCAGCGGGCTTGCCCAGCGCCGCGCCGTCGAAGTCGAGGACCGAGTCGCACGCGATCAGGAGCGCCTCGGGGAACTCCGCCCGGACATCCTCGAGCACTGCGTAGGCCTTGGCCTGGGCGAGCGCGGCGCAGATCTCCTCGGGGCTCGTGCGCCCGGCTGCCGCCAGATCGGCCTCGATGGCCGCCTCGTCGACCCCGCTCACACGCACGAACGGGTCGAGTCCGGCCGTGCGCAGGAGGGTCAGGCGTGCGGGTGAGGCCGACGCGAGGACGACGTCGGGGCGACCCAAGGCTCGCGACCGTCCGAGTGGGGACGACTCGGGCGTTGAGGCGGAAGGGTCCGCAGGGGTCCGAGGTGCTGCGCTCATCGTGGAGCGAGTGAGCTGCGCCAGCCGCCGGAGTTCAGCGGCACGCGCATCGACCGATCTGGGGCTGCCCACGCCGACCGGCGACGTGGCGCGTCCGCCTCGCCGACGGCAGATGCCGCTGCCACCACGGCGATGAGGGCCGCGAGTTCGGCGGCGGTGGGTGCTCCCCGAATGATGCGTAGCACGGGCCTCTCGGGCACCTGCTCCGAAGTCGGCGCCCCGGCGTCCACATTCGTGCTCACAGCGGGATGTTTCCGTGCTTCTTGGGCGGCAGCGTGGCTCGCTTGGTGCGCAGGGCACGCAGTGCCCTGGTGACCTGTGCACGAGTGTCACTGGGCCTGATGACGGCGTCGATGTAGCCACGCTCGGCCGCGATATACGGGTTCGCGAGCGTCTTCTCGTAGTCGGCGATGAGCTCGGCACGGCGGGCCTCGGGGTCCTCGCCCGTTGTGAGCTCGCGGCGGTAAAGGATGTTGACCGCGCCCTGGGCTCCCATGACGGCGATCTGGGCGGTGGGCCACGCGACATTGACGTCGGCACCGAGGTGCTTGGAGCCCATGACGTCGTAGGCGCCGCCGTAGGCCTTGCGGGTGATCACGGTGACGAGCGGCACGGTGGCCTCGGCGTAGGCGTAGATCAGCTTGGCGCCGCGGCGAATGATGCCGTTCCACTCCTGGTCGGTGCCGGGAAGGAATCCGGGGACGTCGACGAAGGTGAGCACCGGGATGTTGAAGGCATCGCAGGTGCGCACGAAGCGGGCGGCCTTCTCCGAGGCCTCGATGTCGAGGGTGCCGGCGAACTGCATCGGCTGGTTGGCCACCACGCCGACAGACCGGCCCTCGACCCGGCCGAAGCCGATGATGATGTTGGGCGCCCATAGTGCCTGGACCTCGAGGAAGTCACCATCGTCGAGGATCGACTCGATGACCCTGTGCATGTCGTAAGGCTGGTTTGGGGAGTCGGGCACGAGCGTGTCGAGCGCGAGATCAGTCTCGTTGACCGTGAGGTCGGCCTCGACGTCGAACGACGGCGCCTCATCGAGGTTGTTGCTGGGCAGATACGACAGCAGTGCCTTGACGAACTCGATCGCCTCGGCCTCGTCGCCCGACATCGCATGTGCCACACCGCTCTTGGTGTTGTGGGTGCGTGCCCCACCGAGCTCGTCCATCTCGACGTCCTCGCCCGTGACGGTCTTGATGACGTCGGGGCCGGTGATGAACATGTGCGAGGTCTTGTCGACCATGACGATGAAGTCCGTGATCGCGGGCGAGTAGACGGCGCCGCCGGCACATGGCCCCATGATCAGCGAGATCTGTGGGATCACGCCCGAGGAGAGCACGTTGCGTCGGAAGATCTCGCCGTAGAGGCCGAGCGAGGCGACACCCTCCTGGATGCGTGCGCCGCCGGAGTCGTTGATGCCGATGACCGGCACCCCTGTCTTCATCGCGAGGTCCATCACCTTGACGATCTTCTCACCGAAGACCTCGCCGAGGCTGCCGCCGAAGATGGTGAAGTCTTGGGCGAAGACGCAGATCGGCCGGCCGTCGACCGTGCCGTAACCGGTGACGACACCATCGCCATAGGGCCGGCTCTCGGGCAGGTCGAACGCGTTCGACCTGTGACGGGCGAGGGCGTCCAGTTCGACGAACGATCCTTCGTCGAGCAGCATGTCGATGCGTTCGCGGGCGGTGCCCTTGCCGCGCGAGTGCTGGCGCTCGACTGCTCGCTGGGGAGCCGCGTGCGCGGCCGAAGCGCGCCGCTGCTCGAAGTCAGCGAGCTTGCCGGCTGTGGTCTTGAGGTCCTCAGAAGGCGAGCTGCCCTCGGCGAGTTCTGGCGCTGCGGTCACCGCGCGTCACCTTTCACGATGCGTCGTCGACCCGAAAGGTCGTTCGTGCCTCGTACCTTAGCCATGTGCACATACCCGATTCCTCTCGACCCGAGGCGCAGCCGAGGCCGCGGACCAGTGACCCTCGGGTCTGGGACGACGCCGTCCTCCAACGGGCGCTCGACCGCGCCAGCGACGGGACGTGGGGCCCGGTCGCCGTTCTCCCGTCGACGGGGTCCACCAACGCCGATGCAGCAGAGCAGTCGCGCGAGGGTGCTCCCGAGGGCTTCACCGTGGTCGCAGACGAGCAGACGGAGGGCCGTGGCCGCCTGGGTAGGGCTTGGCAGTCGCCCTCGGGGGCAGGGCTGGCGATGTCGGTTGTCCTGCGCCCTCGACCGCCCGCTGACACGTGGGGGTGGCTTCCGCTCATCGCCGGCTTGGCGGTGGTCGACGCCCTAGATGTCGCGGGTGTGGTGAGTGCATTGAAGTGGCCCAACGACGTTGTCGTCGACGCTGCCGCGCGCGATGGGGGCCCTGGGCCGCGCAAACTCGGCGGTCTGCTGCTCGAGCGGGTGGGTGACGCTGTGGTCGTCGGCATCGGGCTCAATGTCGACCTCGGGGCAAGCGAGCTCCCGGTGCCCCATGCGACGTCCACCTCCCTCGAGGGCTCACCTGCCGGACGCGAGGATCTCCTCGTCGAGATCCTCGAGAGTCTCAGGCGTGGCTATACCCTGTGGCAGAACAACTCCGGCGATGCGGCAGCGTCGGGAACAGCGGCTGCGTACAGCGCGCGATGCCTCACCCTGGGGAGGTCCGTGCGCGCGCTCCTCCCCGGCGACGGGGTTGTCGAGGGCGTCGCCACGGCCATCGATTCCGATGGCCGACTCGTGATTGCCTGCCGGGATGGCTCGAGCCGCGCCCTGTCTGCGGGCGACATCGAGCACTTGCGCTGATATCGGCCGGAACTGGCGCGTTGAGGTCCCATAGGGATGTCGGACCTGCCACGATTCGACCATGGGCTACCCGAAGAAGTTGCTGGCGGACGACGAGGTGATCGTCTACGAACTGCGCCCCCACTGGCGGGCGCTGGTTGCACCGGCGTTCGTGTTTCTGCTCTCGATCGCGGTGGGCACCTACCTGCTGGCCGTGTTCGGGACCGGAGACGAGGTGTGGACCTCTGCGGTCCGCTGGATCGTCGGCCTAGCGATGCTCTTCTCACTCGTGGTCTGGGTCCTGCGCCCGTTCGCCTTCTGGTGGACGACGCAATACGTATTCACCGACCACCGGATCATCGTGCGCACAGGCCTGATCGCCCGCAAGGGGCGCGATATGCCGCTCTCCCGGGTGAACGACGTGTCTTTCGAGCACGGGATGGTGGAGCGGTTCCTCAACTGCGGGACCCTCATCGTCGAGTCCGCGGGAACCCAGGGGCAGTTGGTGATCCGCAGCGTGCCCAATATCGAGCAGATCCAGCGCGATATCTATCGCCTGCACGACGAGGACGACGACCGTCGTCGGCGTCGCTCGGATGAACCTGATCCTGAGCGGGGCCCGGGCAGACAAGCCCCCGCGCCCCGGCCCAGCGAGGACTGAACCGGCCTCGTCCGCTCTCCTGACGACGCTCCGGCCCCTGCGGCAGCACTGCCTCGTGCTCGCGGGGCACGGTCTTGCATAACTGCGTGGGCCGCAAGTGGCACTGCCTTTTAGGCCATCGTCAACTATTCTCCCCCAGTGAACCGCGTTCTCATCGCCGAAGACGACCTCGATATCAGCGATCCGCTGGTGCGCGCTCTCGGCCGTGAGGGCTATGACGTCATGCACGTCACTGACGGACAGCAGGCCCTTGACCTCGCCATGGCAGGGGGCGCAGACATCCTGGTCCTCGATCTGGGGCTCCCAGGCATGGACGGCCTGGAGGTATGCAGGTCCTTGCGGAGTAGCGGATCGGCCATCCCCGTTCTCGTCCTCACCGCTCGCACGGGAGAGCCAGACCTCGTCGTCGGCCTCGACGCCGGAGCCGACGATTACGTCGGCAAGCCCTTCCGGCTCGCTGAGCTCCTGGCGCGGATCAGGGTCCAGTTGCGCCGCTCAGTGGTCCAGGACAACGAGATGGTCACCGGCGGGGATGTCTCGATCGACCTGGCCTCCCATCGCGTGATGGCAGGAGGACGAGAGGCGTTTCTCACGCCCAAGGAGTACGACCTCCTCCTGGCCCTCATGCGGCGCGCAAACGCTGTCGTCGGCCGCGACGAGTTGATGCGCGAAGTGTGGCGCACCGAATGGCTCGGTGCGACGAAGACCCTCGACATGCATATCTCTACTCTGCGCCGAAAGCTCGTCGACTCCAGCGCCAAGATCAGCACCGTGCGGGGAATCGGGTTCCGGTTCGAGAAGGATCACTGAGCGGTGCGCCGACGCCTGCTCACGCTCGTGTTCTCCACGACTCTGGTGGCACTCGTGCTGCTCGGAGTCATTCTCGTGACGATCATGTCGAGCCTGATGCACACGACCAACGAGCAGCGAGTGGCAGCCACGGCCCGAGTCGCGGCCTTCGCGATCCATCAGCAGGTCGAACTCGGGGGATTCGCGACCGCGGAGACGCTTCGTCAATTCGTCCGCGAGGACGCAGTCCTCGAAGCCCGTCTTCCTGACGGGCGCCTCCTGCGCACAGGTCCCCTCCCTGAGGGTGCCTCCTACCGTGTCACCGTCGACGATGGCGGAGTTGCCATCACCGCGACGGTGCCCGCGTCCGCCGACGCCCGGCGCCTCGCACTTGCGGGCTTGCTCGTGGTGGGCGTCTCGCTTGTCGCGCTGGGCTTCTCGATGCTCGTCGCATCTTTCTACGCGAAACGGATTACGCGCCCTCTCGAGGACTTCGCTGAACTAGCTGAGCGAATCTCGACCGGCGACCCTCGGGAGGCTTCTCGTCGTTATGGGGTGCCTGAACTTGACGCCGTTGCCGAAGTTCTCGAACGCGGGGTCATGAACTTCAATGCGTTGCTGGAGAACGAACGTCGGGTCACGACTGAGGCGTCACATCAGTTGCGTACTCCCCTCACTGCACTGTCCTTGAGGCTTGAGGAGATTCTGGCCGCCGACGAACTCGACGTGGTGCGCCACGAGGCCAACGCGGCGCTGGGGCAGGTCGAACGGCTGTCCGGCGTCGTTGACGAGGTGGTGGCGACAAGTCGTGGTGGTCGCGGCACCCCGATCGAACTCTTCCCCGTCGACCGCCTCGTCGACACCCAGATCATCGAGTGGACCCCCGCATTCGAGGCGGCGGGTCGGTCTGTCACTCGAGAGGGCGCCACCGGGATGCTCGTCGAGGCATCGCGCGGCGCCCAGGCGCAGGCCCTGGCGACCCTGATCGAGAACTCACTGGCACATGGGGAGGGGATCACGACAGTCCGCGTCCGTGAGGCGTCCTCCTGGGTCGTCCTCGAGGTGGCCGACGAAGGGCGCGGCGTGCGGAGTGATCTCGAGGCCAGGGTGTTCGAACGCAGTATCAGCGGCGGTGAGTCAACCGGCCTCGGGCTTGCGCTGGCGCGAACCCTGGTGGCAGCCGATGGGGGTCGGCTCGAGATGCTCTCGGCCCGGCCGGCGATCTTCGCCATCTTCCTTCCTGCGCGGCCTGTTCTCGCGCTTGGACTCGAGAAGCGCCGGGTCGATCCCCGGGCCACCGGGCCGGACGAGTCCGCTGCCGAGCGGCGCTCGGACGGCCTCGACGGGCTCGGTCGTCGCGCTGATGACCAACTCATCGGTCGCCACGCGGTTGTCAGCGCCGACAGTCTCGCGGAGGAGCCTGAGGGCTTCCCGACGTGGCGCTCGAGGTGGTCGCGCCGTGGTGGTCGGCCGTACGGCAACTAACTGCTCACGGCTCGACGCGGCCAAGGAGAGCGTCAGACGGAGGTGATGATGGCGGCGTCGTCGGCGGCCTCGATGTCATCGGGGAAGACCCAGCGACGGTAGGACCAGAACCGGAACAAGGTGCCGAGCCCGAGCCCGATCACGTTCGCGCTGATGTTGTCGGCCACGGCGCTGGTGAGTCCGAAGGCGTAGTGCGAGAGATAAAGGCATCCGACGGCGATGCCGAGCCCGACCCCATTGAGCAGGAAGAAGAGTACGTACTCGCGCCCGAAGCTCGTACGGCCTCGATGGCGGAAAGTCCAATAGCGGTTGCCGAAATACGCGACCGTCGTCGCCACCGCCACGCTGATCACCTTGGCTGTGATCGGCTTGTCGTACATCGGTCCCTCGCCGCCCCCGAACCGCAGCACGTTGAACAGTCCGACGTCGACCACAAGGGCGCCGAGTCCCACGATGCCGAACTTCGCCACTTCGCGGGCGAGGTGGTTCACGCGATCGTAGAGCCGTCGTAAGCGGCTGGGCCCTGCGGCACCCTCGTGCGCAACCTCGATCACGGTCCCATGCTAGCCGCGGTCGTGGGCTGGCCAGACCGGCTCAGGGCAGGCTCAGGGCCGATTCTGCGCCGACTCAGTCCGAGCGAGGGCTCACGAAGGTAGCGTCGGTCGTATCGATCGACACGGCACGGAGGAGGTCCCCGGATGTATGGGCACTCACGTGGTCCGGATCCTGAGGTGACCGCACTCGAGCGCATCACCTTGCATTCCCCCGACGGGCTCGATGTCGCGTTCGTCCCCGGGGCGGGCATGGTCGGGACATCCATGACTCTCGACGGGGTCGAACTCCTCGGACGCAGAGGCGGCCTTCCCTCGTATATCTCCACGGGTTCGACCTACGGGATCCCGCTACTCGCTCCCTGGGCCAATCGACTCGGCGAAATCCGACAGTGCGTGGGCGATATCGAGTGGGCGGTGCCGACCGACGCGTCCGGGGTCCACTGCGACGACCTTGGGCAGGCCATGCACGGACTGCTCGCTGCCGCGCCCGAATGGGTGCTCGAGCAGGTGTCGGCAGACGACGCAGCGGCATCGCTCCGCGCTCGGCTGTGCTTCGATGCGCGCCTCGCACGGTTCGTGAGCTTCCCGTTCGCGCACGACCTGATCGTCGAAGCCCGACTCACCGGCCTGACGCTCACCGTCACGACTTCGCTGACCCCGACCAGTTCCAGAGCCGTCCCCGTGACATTCGGATGGCATCCCTACGTCGCGTTCCCCGACGTGCCTCGTCGCGAGTGGGAGGTGGTTGTGCCATTCCTACGCCATGCCGAACTGGACGCGCGAACCATCCCGACCGGTGTGGTGCTCGACCTCCCGATCGAGTCCGGGGCACTCGGGACGCGCGTGCTCGACGATCTCTACGTCGACCTGTCGGACGGCATCGTGGCCTCCGTCCGCGGAGGGTCCCGGTCGGTGTCGACCCGGTACGTCTCCGGGTATCCGGTCGGCGTGATCTGGGCGCCGGCAAGCCTGGACGTCGTGTGCATCGAGCCGATGACGGCACCCACCGATCCGTTCTCCGGCCGCTGGCCACTGCGGATGGCCGCGCCCGGTGAGAGCGTCGCGGCCGTCTTCGAGATGACGGCCGCGCGGCACTAGGCTCGCGATGTGAAGGGAACCGTCGACGCACATGTCGCGCCCGGATTCCCGGTCGTCGGCGTGGTCGGTGGCGGGCAGCTCGCTCGCATGATGCAGCAGCCTGCGATCGCGCTCGGCATCGGTCTGCGGGTGCTGGCGACATCTGTGCAGGACAGTGCGTCGCAGGCGGTCCGAGACGTCAGGATCGGTGAGCACGATGACCTCGAGGCGCTGCGAGCCTTTGCTGCCGGATGTGACGTCGTCACCTTCGATCACGAGCACGTGCCGCCCGTACACCTCGAGGCACTCGAGGCCGAGGGTGTGAGGGTGCGCCCGGGTCCCGGTGCCCTCGTGCATGCTCAGGACAAGATCGTGATGCGCGAGGCCCTCTCGGCGGCAGGTGTGCCGTGCCCGCGGTGGGCGGTCGTGTCGCATGTCGCCG
>CAFBPU010000016.1_pt1 | contig 44971 bp, 48 predicted proteins | sample 7269791 | NCBI WGS metagenome assembly CAFBPU01 (sample SAMEA6814154, study PRJEB35770) | freshwater metagenome | biome: Freshwater; feature: Freshwater reservoir; material: water | place: Czech Republic | collected 2017-06-27 | depth 30m m
AAGATCGGTCGCGGGGCAGTGATCCGCCGGGCGATCCTCGACAAGAACGTGCATGTGCCCGACGGTGCGCAGATCGGCGTCAACCTCGAGGCCGACCGTGAGCGCTACACCGTCAGCGAGGGCGGGATCGTGGTCGTCGGCAAGGGGCAGAAGGTCGAGCTCGGCTGATCCTGGAACCACTGTCGACCGCGCAGAGCGGCTGACCCTGCACTACGGCTGCCCCTGCACTACTGCGAGATCGCGGCGGCCTGCGCGTCGGTGGCCAGCTTGCGGCTCTTGACCTCGGGCTTGCGGCCGTCGGCATAGAGAAGTGCGTGATCGTGGGCCTCGGTACGGGCCGTCGTGCGGGCCCGACGTGCGGCCCCCTGCCAGCCGCAGGAACACGACGCGTGTGAGAACCGGCCTTCGACGACCGTCACCTGATGGGCGACCTCGGAACCAGCGAAGGGGCTGGGGGTCGTCGTGACGGGGTCCACGGCTTCACGCTACATGGCGCCCGAGCGCGGTTGCCCGCCGAACCGTCCAACTCGTGAGAAGGGCGAGCCCATGGCCGGGCGCGCCAAGTTCGAGGTCAGCTCACGTAGTCGACGACGACCCGGGAGGTGACCTGCGGCAGCACCCACTCGGCGAACTCGACGTGTGCCGGGTGGTGACGGTAGACCTCGAGGGCGTCGAGATCGTCATGGGTCGAGATCAGTGCGAGGTGGCCCGAAGTGGGGGTTCCGAGCACATCGACGCCCACGGTGAGCGTGCTGATCGCCGGGATCCTCCCGGGCAGGGCCTCGAGGCGGGCCTTGACCTCCTCGCGGATGTTCTGGTCAATGAAGGTGAAGACGACGACGTGCGTGATCACGGCATGCTCCGTTCGGGAGGGGTTCGCTCAGGGGCTGTGCTGGAGACTACGGGTGGTGGGTGCTCAGCCGAAGCGGCCGGAGATGTAGTCCTCGGTGGCCTGCTGGGTGGGGTTGGAGAAGATGACGTCGGTTTCGGCCATCTCGACGAGCTTGCCGGGCTTTCCGATGCCCGAGAGGTTGAAGAACCCGGTGGTGTCTGACACCCGCGCGGCCTGCTGCATGTTGTGGGTCACGATCACGATCGTGAACCGCTCCTTGAGCTGCTCGATGAGGTCCTCGATCGCCAAGGTCGAGATCGGGTCAAGTGCCGAGCACGGTTCATCCATCAGGAGCACCTGCGGCTCAACCGCGATCGCTCGTGCGATGCACAGGCGCTGCTGCTGGCCGCCGGAGAGCCCGGAGCCCGGACGGTGAAGGCGGTCCTTGACCTCGTCCCACAGGTTCGCGCCGCGGAGCGAGCGCTCGGCGATCTCGTCGAGCTCGGCCTTCTTGCGCCGTGTGCCGTCGAGCCTGAGACCGGCCACCACGTTGTCGCGGATCGACATCGTCGGGAACGGGTTCGGCCGTTGGAAGACCATGCCGATGGTGCGGCGGACGTTGACTGGATCGACGTTGGCACCGTAGAGATCTTCGCCGTCGAGGAGGACCTTGCCCTCGACGTACGCGCCCGGGATGACCTCGTGCATGCGGTTCAGGGCGCGCAGCATCGTGGACTTCCCGCACCCGGACGGGCCGATGAACGCCGTCACCGAGCGAGGCTCGATCGACAGCGTCGCGCCCTCGACGGCCTTGAACGAGCCGTAGTAGATGTCGAGGTCGGTGACGTCGATGCGCTTGGCCATGGTGGGCGTGACTTCCTCGGTGGCTGGGAGCGGGTGAGCGGGCGAACGTGAGTGCTGTTAGAGCTTCTTGACCCCGGCGAACCGGGCGATGATCTTCGCGACGGCGTAGAGCACCATGACGAGGATGATGAGAACGAGCGCGCCGCCCCAGGCCCGGTTCACGGACGCGTCGGTGCCGCTCGAGAACTGGTCCCAGATGAACGTGGGGAGGGCCGACTGAGGCCCGGTGAACGGGTCAGGGTTGATCGACTGCGACAGGAATGTCGTCAGCAGCAGTGGCGCAGTCTCGCCAGCGACACGTGCGATCGCAAGCATGGCGCCGGTGATGATGCCCGCGATGGCCGTCGGCATCACGATCTTCAGGATCGTGCGCCACTTGGGGATCCCCAATGCGTAGGACGCCTCCCGCAGTGAGCGCGGGACGATCCGCAGCATCTCCTCGGTGGAGCGCACCACCACAGGGAGCATCAGGATCGTCAACGCGATCGACGCCGCGAACCCCGACCTCTGCATTCCCAGGGTGAGGACGAACGCGGTGTAGACGAACAGGCCTACGACCACCGACGGAACACCGGTCATGACATCGACGAAGAAGCTGACAACCCTGGCCAGGTGCCGCGATGAGCCGGAGGGCGCGTACTCGACGAGGTAGATGGCGGTGAGGATTCCCAGGGGAACACCGATGAGGGCTGCGATGCCCACTTGCTCAAGGGTTCCTAGGAGGGCGTGGTAAAGCCCCCCTCCCTCGGAACGCGGCGACACGCTGCGCATCGACGTGGTGAGGAAGGAGGAGCTGAGCACTTGTGAGCCCTTGACCACCACCGTCGCGAGCAGACCGATGAGGGGGGCGAGCGCAAGGGCGAACGTCGCGTAGATCGCGGTCGTGGCCAGGCGGTCCAGGGCGTGGCGCCGGCCCTCGACGGAGAAGCTCCAGCCGGTCTGGCCGGCGACGAACAGCAGGATCGCCACCACCAGCGTGCCGGCCACACCGTCGATGCCGGTGACCGCGTTAAGCCCGATCGCGGCGGCCAGGGCGACCACTGCGGCGGCTGGCACTCCCCAGCGGGGAAGTCGGCGGCCGCTGAGTGCCATGCGCAGCAGGGCCGTCGACTGATCGCCCTCGAACGAGGTGATGCCCGACATCAGTTGGCCCCCGAGAACTCGGCGCGACGGGCGATCACGGCGCGCGCGCCCATGTTGACGACGAGGGTGATCACGAAGAGCACGAGCCCGCTCGCCACCAGTGCCGAGAGGCCGATCGGGCCCGCCTCGTTCCAGCGCAATGCGATGTTGGCGGCAAAGGTGTTTCCACCGGGCTCGGTGATGTGCCGGTTGATGTCGTAGGACGCCGAGAGGATCAGGGCGACGGCGATCGTCTCGCCGAGCGCGCGTCCGAGCCCGAGCATTGCCGCGGAGATCATGCCCGGCTTGGCGAACGGGAAGATCGAGAGTCGCACCATCTCCCAACGCGTGGCGCCCAGGGCAAGCGCGGCCTCGATGTGGTCGCGGGGCACCTGGACGAACACCTCACGGGTGATCGCCGAGATGGTGGGCAGGATCATGATCGCGAGCACGACGCCGGCGATCAGGATCGACTTCGAATACAGGCCCAGGGTGTTGGTGAAGATCGGGATGAAGCCCAGGTAGGTGTTCAGCCACTCGCCCAGACCCTCCATATGTGGGGTCAGGAACTGCAGTCCCCACATGCCGAAGATGATCGAAGGCACTGCGGCCAGGAGGTCGGTGACGAATCCGAGAGCCGTGGCCAGTCGGCGGGGTGCGTAGTGCGCGATGAACAGTGCGATCCCGATGCCCACCGGCACGGCGAGCACCATGGCGACGATCGAGGTCATGACGGTGCCGAAGACCAGCGCTGCGATCCCGAAGACTGCGGGGCTTTGGTCGGGGAACCAGGCGGTCGAGGTGAGGAAGTTGGCAGTGTTGGCCTGGAGCGCGGGGATGGCCTTCACGACCAAGAAGATTGCGATGGAGGCCATCGTCAGCAAGATCAGCAGGCCGGCGCCTCGCGAGAGACCGAGGAAGACACGGTCGCCCGGGCGCACGGATGCCCCCGTGATACCCCTCGCCGCCGAAGACGGGACAGGGGTTCCGGTGGGCTCAAGGGTGGTGCTCATGCTGGCACCTCAGGGGTGTCGGGTGTGCTCTCCTGGGGTGGCGCGGACAAGTCCGGCCACCCCAGGAGACAGTAGCGTCAGGCGCTGAGCGATGAGACTGCGGCTCGCACCTTCGTGAGCAGGTCGCCGGTGATCGGAACGTATCCGAACTCGGTGAGCTTGGACTGACCTGCGTCGCTCGAGGTGAAGGTCAGGAACGACTTCGTGAGGTCGAGGAGGCCGGCATCGAGGCCCTTCTCGCAGGTGATCTCGTAGGTGACGAGCACGATCGGGTAACCGGTCTTGGTCGTGTAGTCGATCGTGAGCGCGAGGTCGTTGCCGGTGCCCTTGACGGTGGCGGAGGCGACCGTGGCCGCTGCCGTCGTCGAGGTGGGCTCGATGGCGCCGCCGCCGTTGTCGACCCACGCCGTCGAGAGCTTGTTGTCCAGTGCGAAGGAGAGCTCGACGTAGCCGATCGAGTTGGCGGTGGCCTTGATGGCCGCGCCGATGCCGTCGTTGCCCTTGGCGCCCTGGCCGCCGGTGGCCTTCCACTCCTTACCAGCGCCTGAGGTCCAGGCGGTGGCTGCGGTGGCGGTGAGGTACTTGGTGAAGTTGTCGGTGGTGCCGGAGGAGTCGCTGCGGTGGAACTGCGCGATCGTGGCGTCGGGAAGTGTGACGCCTGCGTTGGCGGCCGCGATCTTCGGGTCGTTCCACTTGGTGATCTCGTTCGAGAAGATGCCCGCGATCAGGTCGGGGGTGAGGATCAGCTTGTCGACGCCGGCGACGTTGTACGCCGCGACGATGGCGCCGCCGACCATCGGGATGTCAATCGCCGGCCCAGTCGCGCAGCGCGCGTCGGCCTTGGTCTTGTCTTCTTCCTTGAGCGGGGAGTCGGAACCAGCGAACGCCGTCTGCTTGTTGATGAAGTCGGTGATTCCGGCGCCCGAACCGTTGGCCTGGTAGTCGATCGTCGCGCCGGTGCAGGCGGTCTGGTAGGTGTTGACCCACTCAGCGACAGCATTCTTCTGCGCGCTGGAGCCCGACGCCTTGATGGCACCCGAGACGCAGCTGATGCTGGTGGAGTCAGTGACGGCCGTACCGCCGTCGGAGCCGCAGGCGGTGAGGGCGAGCGCCCCGGTCACGGCGAGTGCGGCGAATGACATGGTGCGAGTGCGGTTCATCCCGGTCCTCCAGGAGTTGTGCGAGTGATCTCTTATGGCCCTGACGTTAGGAAGCCGGGCTGACGAGTTCGCAGAACCAGGGTGAACGGAAGGTGAATGGCGCACGTACAGATGGGTTCTGGCCCGCGTGGTCGCTGAGCCGCTGGCCGTCACATCGGCTCTTACGCCTCGAAACGGTCAATCGCCACGACGGAGCCATCGGCCGCGCGGTGCAGCACGATCGCGCAGCCGGGCCGGAGGCGGGGATCGAGCCGGGCGCCCACGTTGTCGTCGCGCAGATCGAGGCGCAACTGTCGGGCAAGCGCCCCGATCACGATCGGAAGTACAGGGCGGTGCGTACACCAGACCGCAGGACTCATGTCATCGAGCAGGTCCGAGACCGCCGTGATGGTGGTCTCCGGATCGTCCTCGAAGCCCTCCTCGCTCAAGGCGTGCTCGAGGCGTGTCGTGAGTCCGCGGTGGCTGGCGAACGGCTCCACGGTGGCCCGGCATCGACGGGCGTCGGACGACACGATCCGCAGGGGCCCATACGCATCGAGCACCTGGACGAGTTCGTGGGCCTGATCGATTCCGCTCTCATTGAGCGGGCGCGCCGAGTCGAGGTCGGCCAGCGGATCACCTGACTCGCGCCACGGCGCCCGCTTCATGGCCTCGGCATGGCGAAGAATGATCGTGGGCGTTGTGTCGGGGAGCCCTAGCGCGAGGTCGAGGAGAGAGCGATCGTCGTCGTAGGTGAGTAGGGCCCGTGCGGCCTTGCGCCGCAGCCACCTGATCTCATCGACCTCGTCGTCGGCGGGGCGGTCGAACACCTCGACTGCGGTGGCGCGCCAGTAGTGCACGCGCTTGGGGACACCGTCGACGGTGTAGCGCCTATGCCCGAGTGACGGGCCCAGGACGCAACGCACGCCCGTCTCCTCGAGTGCCTCGCGAACCGCCGCGGCGTCGCGGCGCTCACCGGGCTCGAGCTTGCCCTTGGGAAGTGACCAGTCCGACCTGTGTGGACGGTGCACCACCGCCACCTCTGGCCCGTGTGCGCTGCGGCGCACGAGCACAACCCCAGCGGCCTCGATCTGATCCGGTGCCACCGCTACACCCCGATCCCTGACATCGCGCGACGAATGCGTGCGTGCTCATGGCGCGCGTCGAGCCAGATATTGCGCGCCTCACGGTGGCATGCGACCTCGCGGTGGCGGGTCGAGGCGACGAAGATCCCGAAGGTGAACGCCTCGGCCGCACTAAGTGGCGTTGAGGCGTCGCTGACGCGCTCGAGTACGAGGGTGCGTTGGATCGTGGCGTCCTGCGCTTCGCCCAGCGGCTCGCTGATCGAGGCCCAGAGGTGGGCGAGCTCGGCGCAGGGACGTCCGAGGGCACTAGCTCCCACCTCGGCCGCGTAGCGGGCCCTCTTCGCACTGATGCGGGCCCGGTGCCAGGCCTCGGGAGAGTCGTCGGGCCGAAGATGCCCGAGCGGGCGAACGGCCTGGCGATCGGCGCGTAGCACCCGCGGGGCGAGCAATGTGGACGCTCGCCGACGGGCGATCCGGGTGAACCGCGGTGCGCGGGCAACTGCCACGAGCAGATCCAGGAGCGCCGCAGCCCGTTCGGATCGCAGCTCAACCAGCGCCTCGTGCAGGACATGCTCGCGACGGCGGCGCAACCACGGGATGAGGGAGGCGCCGATCTGCGCTCTCGTGGGCTGAGCGTCGGTGTCGCCGTCGGGGCTTCTCAGCCACAGGTCGAAGACCTCGAGATCACGTGCTGGAGAGAGGCGTCCCGCGTACCACGACAGTTCGGGACGCAGCTGCGTGGCGATGTCGTCGCGCAGGAGGTCGCCATAGACGCGAAGCCCGGATCGCAGCCGTCTCGCCGCGACCCGCGCCGCATGAACGGCGTCGGGGGAGTCGCCCTCGAGAAGAGCGTGGGCCTGCACCAGCGCGCTGGTCTGACTTCGCAGGTGCGCCATCACGGCCACTCCCGTTGTCGATCTCGCGCCGACGGGGGTGGCCGGGGGCAGGGCGAGTGAGTGGTCGAGGGGGGAGCCCTCGTTCGCGACCGGCGTGCCGTCCGGTCGCGGGGTCACGGTGCGATACCCGCGCGCCGGGACTGCCGAGCGATCAGCGCCGTCTGCACGTCGGCGAGGGGGAGGCCTTCGGCGTCGCGGTCGACACGGCCCCAGCGTCCGTCGGGGTCGAGGTGCCACGTGCTGCTTGACGGGTCGAAGCCACGGTCGATGAGCGAGGAGAGCTCGCTAATGTGCTTCGGCGATCCGAGGCGCACGAGAGCCTCTATCCGGCGATCGAGGTTGCGGTGCATGAGATCTGCGGACCCGATCCACACCTCGGTGTCTCCTGCGTTCGAGAACTCGAAGAGCCGCGAATGTTCAAGGAAACGCCCGAGAACGCTACGGACCCGGATCGTCTCGGAGAGCCCGGGCACACCTGGTCGCAGGGCGCAGATGCCACGGACCCAGATGTCGATCGGGACCCCGGCCTGAGACGCGATGTAGAGCGCGTCGATGGTGGCCTCATCGACGATGGAGTTGCACTTGATCCTGATCCTCGCCGGAAGGCCGGCCCGCTGATTGTCGACCTCGCGCGCGATGCGATCGAGCAGACCCGACCGGATCGAGTGGGGGGCGACGAGTAGGCGGTGGTACTCGGTCTCCATGGAGTAGCCCGAGAGCACGTTGAACAGGCGTGCGACATCTTCGCCGACCTCGGGGTCGGTCGTGAGCAGGCCGACGTCCTCGTACAGGCGTGCTGTCTTGGGGTGGTAATTGCCGGTGCCGATGTGGACATAGCGGCGCAGCTTGTCGCCGTCGTCGCGCACCACCATCGAGAGCTTGCAGTGGGTCTTGAGGCCCACGAGCCCATAGACCACATGGCATCCCGAGCGCTCAAGCTTGCGCGCCCAGTCGATGTTGGCCTGCTCGTCGAAGCGCGCCTTGATCTCGACGATCGCCAGCACCTGCTTGCCCGCCTCGGCAGCCGCAACCAAGGCGTCGACGATCGGGGAGTCACCGCTGGTGCGGTAGAGGGTCTGCTTGATCGCCAGGACCTGGGGATCGGCGGCAGCCTGCTCGAGGAAGCGCTGGACGCTCGTGGAGAACGAGTCGTAGGGGTGGTGCAGCAGGATCTCGTGATCGCGCATCGCCTCGAGCACGTCAGGGGGCGATGCGGTCTCGACCTCGGCAAGTTCGCGGCTGGTACGGCCCAGGAACGGCGGCATCTTCAGGTCGTCGCGCGGGAGGCGGTCGAGTGCCCAGAGGCCGGTGAGGTCAAGTAGGCCGGGGATCCGGATGACCTCTTCAGTGCCGATCCCGAGTTCGCGCACCAGCAGGTCGAGCACGTGCGGGTCGATCGAGTGCTCGGCCTCGAGTCGGACGGGCGGCCCAAAGCGACGACGCATCAGTTCGCGTTCGAGTGCGAGAAGGAGGTTCTCGGCGTCGTCCTCCTCGACCTCGACATCCTCGTTGCGTGTGACCCGGAACGCGTGGTGCTGAAGGACATCCATGCCCGGGAAGAGCTCGCCGAGGTGCGCGGCGATGATGTCCTCGAGTGGGACGAACCGCGATGGCCCTGCGAGCACGAGCCGCTCAAGGATCGGAGGAACCTTGACCCGTGCGAACAACTCCGTGCGGGTGATCGGGTTGCGTACCACCACAGCGAGGTTCAGCGAAAGCCCGCTGATGTAGGGGAAGGGGTGTGCAGGGTCGACCGCGAGCGGGGTGAGGACGGGGAACACCTTGTCGCGGAAGAACTGGCCGAGCTGGTCGCGTTCGGTGGCAGAGGCTTCCTCCCATCGCAGGATCCTGATGCCCTCGAGGTACAGAGCGGGCTCGATCTCGCCGTGGAAAAGGTCGGCCTGACGACGCATGAGCTCCGAGCTGCGCTCGTAGATCCCCTCGAGCACTTCGCGGGGCATGAGCCCGCTCGCCGCGCGCACGGCGATGCCGGTGGCGATGCGCCGCTTGAGACCGGCGACGCGCACCATGAAGAACTCGTCGAGATTGCTCGCGAAGATCGCCAGGAACTTCGCTCGCTCGAGAAGTGGGATCGATTCGTCGGCGGCGAGCGCGAGCACGCGCTCGTTGAAGGCCAGCCAGGACAACTCGCGATCGAGAAAGCGGTCGTCGGGCAGCGAGGTCGCGTCCTCAGACGCGTCGTTCGGCGCGGATGCCTCGGTGCTCATGGGGCAACCTTGCCAGACGGGGGAAGGCTCGCGCGCCGAGACGGAGAGAGGATCAGGTGCTGAACTCCACGTCGACGTCCCAGCGGCTGAAGCCGAGGTCGGTGTAGAGCCTGATGGCGGTGGTGTTCGAGGCGTCGACATAGAGCATCGCATCGGGCAGCCCGAGTGAGCGCAGATGCTGGAGGCCGGCGAGGGTCAGGGCACGCCCAAGCCCGAGCCCGTGGCGGTCGGGGGCGACCCCGACGACGTAGACCTCACCCATGGGCTCATGGCCGTGCCCGTGCGCGTGGTGGTCGTGCGCGCTGTGCTCGCTGTGCTCGCCATGCTCGTGGCCATGTTCGCCCGAGCGTTCGACGTGACCGTGGCGGTGCGCGTCCGCGCCGTGGACCTTCGTCCAGTGGAAGCCGACTATCCGCTGGTTGCCAGCGTTCCCCTCGACGGCGATCAGGAAGCCCTCGGGATCGAACCACGGCTCGCACATCCGCGCTTGAAGATCGTCAGGAGTCAAGCCGGCCTGGTCGGGCAGGTCGACGAAGGCCCGGCGGTTCAGCGCCAGGAACTCGTCGTCGTCGATCCCGGGAAGGAATGAGCGAAGTGTGACCCCGTCCGGCCACACCGGATCGGGCAGCGCTGCGGCGAGTGGTCGACGCATCTGCCACAGGGTGCGTGAGCGCCGCATGCCCATCACTGAGGCAAGCGGCCCCGCGCCGCCGTGATCGCCATGTGCCCAGATGCGGAGTCGACCATCGGGAGCCTCGCGCAGGAGATGGGCGACCAGTTGCCGCCCCACGCCGGTACGCCGGGCAGAGGGTGTGACTGCGAGCTCGGCGCTCGGGCCGGATATCTCGTCGGTGGCATCGAGGTGGGCGTAGCCGATGAGCGCGCCGTTGAGCCGGGCCAGGATGTGCCGGACCCCGGCATCACCGCCGTAGCGCAGGTGCAGCATCACATGTTCCGACAGCGGCCGGATCCCGTCGTTCTCCGCGACGCGTTCGACGAGAAGGCTGACATCGCTGATGTCGGACTCGTCGAGGCGCGGGAGGACCTCCCACTGCACCGCGGCAGCGGGCGGAGTGATGATCGGGTCGGTCACGGTCAGCACCCTAGGGGCTCGTGGCCCCTGCGTGGGCCGAGGTCAGGTGACGGGTGATTGCAGGGACGCCGAGCTGGACTCTTCGGCGCGCAGCGGCGGGATCACGAATCGGTAGCCCACGTTGCGCACGGTGCCGATCACTGCCTCGTGCTCGGGGCCGAGCTTGGCGCGCAGGCGCCGCACGTGGACGTCAACTGTCCGCGTGCCACCGAAGTAGTCGTAGCCCCAGACCTCTTGTAGCAGTTGAGCTCTCGAGAACACCCTGCCCGGGTGCTGCGCGAGGAACTTGATGAGCTCGAACTCCTTGAATGTCAGATCGAGGACGCGCCCGCGCACCCGCGCGGTGTAGGTGGCCTCGTCGATGCTGACCTCGCCCGACCGGATCTCATCGGGCACACCTTCATCAACGATCTGGGCGAGCCTGCCGATGGCCAGCCGGAGGCGGGCGTCGACCTCGGCCGGACCCGCGGTCTCGAGAATGACGTCGTCGACTCCCCATTCGGAGTTGACGCCCACGAGCCCGCCCTCGGTGGCGACGAGGAGCACCGGGACGTCGACCCCGGTCGTACGCAGCAGCCGGGTGAAGCTTCGGGTGGCGGGGAGGTCGCGGCGACCGTCGACCAGGATCGCGTCGCACGCGGGGGCATCGAGCAACGCCATTCCCTCAGCCGGCAGGACCTTGACCTGGTGGGAGAGGAGCCCGAGCGCGGGCAGCACCTCTGAGGACGGCAGCAGTGCGTTGGTCAGCAACAGCAGGGTCGACATGCGGTGACCTCCCGTGGATCGTCGGGGCGTTTACTCGACCCGTATGCGTCAAGGGACCCTGAGGCGTCATCGCCCGGGTCCCTCACGAGGCAGGATAGCCCACGTGGATCACTACCGCCCTTGCGCCCGTCCGCTCAGCGCGCCCGTCGACGGGCTCACCGCGCGGGCTGCTGGCGACCTTCGGGAGAGCCTCGGGCGCTGCCTCTCGGACGATGTACGTGGGGCCCGGTATGTCGCCGGCATGGTGAGACACGCATGACCGGGATCTGGGTCGTTCTCGCGGTGCTGGTGCTCGCGACGGTGTTCGGGCTCTACCGCCGTGCGACCGACGGCAGGTTGCGCGAGGTCGAGATTGCCGCCGATCCCACCGACTCCGTTCACGTGCCGGGTACGCCCCCAGGGGCGGGTTATGCCCATGAGGGCGACAAGCTCTCAACCGAGGACATTGGCGAGCCCCTGGGAGCCAGGGCCACGCTCGTCCAGTTCTCGAGCGCCTTCTGCGCACCCTGCCGGGCCACCCGAGTGATCCTTGAGGAGGTGTCGGCCATGCTCGAGGGCGTTGTCCATGTCGAGATCGACGCCGAGGCTCACCTTGACCTCGTGAGGCGACTCGACGTGCGGCGCACGCCCACCGTGCTGGTCCTGGACGCTGCCGGGCTGGTGCGCGTGCGTGCTGCCGGGGCACCGCGCAAGGCCGATGTGATCGCCGCGCTGGGCCAGATCTTCTGATCGACGGGGGGCCGCCGAGGTCACTCCTGGCTCATGGGGCGTCTCGGGGCGTCTCGGGGCGAGAGATACCGGTCTCACCATGTGGACACCGTTGCTGACGCCGGTATCGAGCACCTACTCTCAGCGACATGCAGACGGTGGAACTCACTAAGCGGCGGGCAGTCGATTACTGCCGCGTCGGTTCCTGCATGTGTCAGATGCCCTGACCGGACGGTTTCCTCCTGGCCCCACGTGAGCGCCATGACCTCCGTCCGGACGCCGCACCCCATCCGTGCCGCTCTCCAGGAGACATCATGACCACGATCAACGCCAGCACTGCCGCCACGACCCCGAAGCTCGCCCGTCAGATCGACGCACGCGGTCCGCGTTTCGGCGCGATCCTCACCACCGCTGTCCTCGCCCTGACCCTGCTCACTATCCCGTCGACCCTGTCGGCGGTGCTGCTCACTCTCCAGGCCGTCGTATTCGGCCTCGGGTCGATCGTGGGCTTGCACGCCCAGCCCTACGGCATCGTTTTCCGTACCGTCGTTCGGCCGCGACTGGCCGCACCGACCACATTCGAGGACCAGGCGCCGCCGCGGTTCGCCCAGGCTGTTGGTTTCGGGTTCGCGATCGTCGGGATCGTCGGGTTCGCCACCGGGGCCACCGTGGTGGTCTACATCGCCGTGGCCTTCGCCCTCGCGGCCGCGTTCCTGAACGCCGCGTTCAACTTCTGCCTCGGCTGCGAGATGTACCTCCTCGGCCGTCGCCTCATCCCGGGTCGTTCGAACGCCGCACTCTGAACCACCGCGCGCCGCCGTCGTCCCCGCACTGCCACCCTTCCCTCGCACTGCCCCTCGCCCGTTTCCGGGCATGAATCAAGGAGATCCACCATGAGCCGCAGCGACGTCCTCGTTGACGCCGACTGGGTCGAGGCCCGCTTGGACGACCCTTCCGTTGTCCTCGTCGAGGTCGACGAAGACACCAGCGCCTACGAGAAGAACCACATCAGGAACGCCGTGCGCATCGACTGGCGCGACGACCTCCAGGACCCGGTCCGCCGCGACTTCGTTACCAAGACGCAGTTCGAGGCCCTCCTCTCGCGCAAGGGCATCGGCAACGACCACACCGTCGTTCTCTACGGCGGCAACAACAACTGGTTCGCGTCCTACGCCTACTGGTACTTCAAGCTCTACGGTCACCAGGACGTCAAGCTGCTCGACGGCGGGCGCAAGAAGTGGGAGCTCGATGGGCGTGCACTCGTGGCCGAGGTCCCCTCGCGCACGGCGGCGACCTACGTCGCGCAGGAGCAGGACACCTCGATCCGCGCCTACCGCGACGATGTCATCAACGAGCTCGGCAAGGTCAACCTCGTCGACGTCCGCTCGCCCGACGAGTACGCCGGACGCCTCCTCGCGCCTGCGCACCTGCCGCAGGAGCAGTCGCAGCGTGCCGGCCACATCCCCACGGCCGTCAGCGTTCCGTGGAGCAAGGCCGCCAACGATGACGGCACGTTCAAGTCCGACGACGAGCTGAACACTCTCTACGGCGGTGCTGGCGTCGACTTCAGCAAGGACACGATCGCCTACTGCCGCATCGGCGAGCGCTCGGCTCACACGTGGTTCGTGCTGCACGAACTGCTCGGGCAGAGCAGCGTCCGCAACTACGACGGCTCGTGGACCGAGTACGGGGCCCTCGTCGGTGTTCCCGTTCAGCTCGGCGACGCGCCCGGCACCACCGAGGGTGGGGCAGCCTGATGTGCGCTGCAACCGTGGGCGGGCTCTCATTGGAAGGAATCGACGTGGCCAAGGAAACCGTCATCCAGGGAACGGTGACGAAGGACGGCCAGCCCGTCGGTGGCGCCTACGTTCGGCTTCTCGACGCAGGTGGCGAGTTCACAGCTGAGGTCCCGACCAGCGCGACTGGTCAGTTCCGCTTCTTCGCCGCACCGGGCACCTGGACGTTGCGCACTCTCGCGCCGGGTGCGTCGGTCGATCGCTCAGTGGCGGCGCAGCGCGGCCAGGTGGCCGAGATCGCCGTCGCTGTCTGATATTTCAGCACGCGCACGTTGCTCCACAGTGTCGATGGCCGCGCCCCCTCGGGGTCGCGGCCATCGTTCGTCGTGGGGGAGCCTCGCGTTGGTGTGCCTCAGTAGATGAGGGCTTGGACGTCCGAGGAAGTGGCCTCGTCGACGAATGTCGCGGCGCCGGCGATCCGGACGCCGTCCCACACGGACTCGGGAGTGATCTCGCGTCGGGCCGCGCATTGACTGCATAGGGTCATGCGACCACCGGCGAGCACGGTCTCGACAAGATCGCCAAGGGAGAGAGCGTGCTCGAGACCGAGGTCGGGTACGCGTCCCGGAACGGCGAGCCACGACGCGTCGCCAGTGAGCCACAGCGATACCTCAACACCTGAGGCCACCGCGGTGGCAGCGACGGTGAGTGCCTGGGACAGCCGTTCGGGCTCGTCGGCTCCGCACGTGACTTTGATCAGGAGTCGACGGGACATGCGTGTCAGCCTAGGCCGATTAGTGCATCGCGTATGCGACCGGCGCCCGGGATGCGAGGCCGGATAGCGGCCTGCCTTGGTCAGCAAAGGCCGCGTGCGAAGTCCGCGCGAGAAGGCCGCCCACACCAGGTGGCGGCTAGGATCGCCCATGTGCTTGAGACCGTTCCCATAGCGCTGCTCGTGCTCGTGATCCTCGGCCTCGCCGCCGCCGCGGGAACAGTGGTCGTACGGCTCTTCCGTCGCCAGGGCTGACCGCCTTCGCCGCAACCCCCGAAAGGCTCGCGCATGACTGTCACCGGTTCGACGTCTGGACTTCCCCCCGAGCTCTTGAGCCTCTCGTGGCTTATTGGCACGTGGGTTGGCGTCGGCGTGGGCGGCTACCCGACCGTCGGTGATTTCCACTTCGCTCAGGAGGTCACCTTCGCCAGCGACGGACGGCCGTTCTTGTCTTACTCCAGTCGTGCGTGGCTCCTCGACGCCGATGGCAACAGGGTGAAGCCGCTGGCCGTCGAATCGGGTTACTGGCGCCCGCGGCCCGACAACCATGTCGAGGTATTGCTCGCCCATCCGACCGGATTCGCCGAGGTGTGGATCGGTGAAGTCACCGTGAGCGAGATCGCCGATGCCACCGTCACCGGGGCCAGGGTCGAGTTGCGCACCGACGTGATCGCCCGCACCTCCTCGGCCAAGGAGTACACCGCGGGCCATCGCCTGTTCGGCCTCGTGGACGGTGAGCTCATGTGGGTCTATGACATGGCCGCGGTCGGCCAGCCGCTCACATCACACCTCTCCGCGCGGTTGAAGAAGGCATAGTCGACATGGCCAAAGACCAATGGGAGCAAAGACTCCGGGCCGGTGGCTATCGCATCACGCCGCAGCGACAGCTCGTCCTCGAGGCCGTCGAAGGTCTTCGCCATGGAACTCCTGAGGAGATCCTCGCCGAAGTCCAACGCACGGCTTCGGGAGTCAACCTCTCGACTGTCTACCGCAATCTCGAGGTGCTCGAAGAGGTCGGGATGGTCACGCACGCCCACATCGGGCACGGGGCACCGACCTATCACGCGGTCGACGACCATGTGCACATCCATCTGGTGTGCGATGGCTGTGGTGCCGTGCAGAGCATCGACGCCGAGATCGCAGAAGCGTTCCTTGGCGAGGTCAAGGTCGCGACGGGTTTCGTCACCGATATCAGCCACGTGGCGCTCCACGGGCGCTGCGCCGCATGCGACGTGAACATTCCGGTGGCGCCATGATCGGCTCTCACGTCGTCGGCTCGGGAAGTATTCGGCGCCAGGAGTGGTTGGCCTCGACGTGAGTCTCATCGTCGCAAGTTCCTTGCTCGAGCTCCCTGGCGCGTGCCCAGCGCCGCCAGGATCACCCGACTCCGGAGTGCCCTGGCACTACGGCGATCCCCACGGGGAACAGCGCCGGCTTCTTCGCGGTGAGGGCTGGGTCGACCTGTCGCACCGTGGTGTTGTCACGGTCACCGGGCCAGATCGGCTCTCCTGGTTGCATTCGCTCACGACCCAACATGTGGAGTCGCTTGCCCCGGGGCAGTCGGCGCTCGATCTGATCCTGAGCCCGCACGGCCATGTCGAGCATGAGCTGCATCTAGTTGATGACGGCGCCACGACATGGATCAGTGTCGAGCCGGGCACTGTCGAGACATTGGTCGCCTACCTCGAGCGCATGCGATTCATGTTGCGTGTCGACATCGCTGATGTCACCGCTGACTACGCGGTGGTCGCTGAGCCGATCGTCGAGGCACATCCGACGTTGCCGACCTACCTGATCCCGCGTGAGTTCGGCGAGCGCAGCGCTGACGATCCCGCATCTCAGCGGTACGTTCCGGTGCGCCCGGACGTCCTTGTGGGGCGTGAGGTGTTCGTGCCCCGCGAGGGCCTCGGGGCCTACGTGGCCGGCCGTCCTGGTTCGGGTACGTGGGCGTGGGAGGCACTTCGGGTGGCGGCCGGTGTTCCCCGTGTTGGGTTCGAGACCGATCACCGCACGATTCCGCATGAGGTCGGTTGGGTTCCCTCCGCGGTTCACCTGTCCAAAGGGTGCTACCGCGGGCAGGAGACGGTTGCGCGGGTTCACAACCTCGGTCGACCGCCGCGTCGTCTCGTCCAGCTGCATCTTGACGGCAGCGCGGCGCGGACTCCGACGGCGGGCGACCCGGTACTTCTGGAGGGCCGCGAGGTAGGCGTTGTTACGTCGGTCGCGCTGCACTGCGAACTGGGACCGGTCGCGCTCGCGGTGATCAAGCGTTCCGTCCCGGTCGAAGCCGATCTTCTCGTCGGGCCGTTGGAGGCCGGTGGCGTTGCGGCCGCCCAAGAGGTCGTTGTCACCGCTTGACCTGCGCCACGTGCGCAGTCCTTGGCATGCTGTCGGTCGAGCCCTCCTGTCACGGCGGGCCTTCCCGGGGAGAAGGAGCGAGAACACGTGAGAAGTGACGTCGTGACCAAGGCAGTGATTCCAGCCGCAGGCCTCGGAACCCGCTTCCTGCCGGCGACGAAGGCCACGCCCAAGGAGATGCTCCCGGTCGTCGACACCCCCGCGATCCAGTTCGTCGTCGAAGAGGCTGCAGCGGCCGGGCTCAATGACGTGCTGATGATCACCGGTCGCAACAAGCGGCCCCTCGAGGACCACTTCGACCGCGCGGCTGAGCTTGAGCACACCCTCGAGGCCAAGGGGGAGTTCGAGAAGTTGGCACTCGTGCGTGCCAGCAGCGATTTGGCGATGGTCCACTACGTCCGCCAGGGCGAGCCGAAGGGCCTCGGTCACGCGGTGCTCTGCGCGGCCAGCCACGTGGGCGACGAACCCTTCGCAGTCCTGCTGGGAGATGACCTCATCGATCCCCGCGACCCGTTGCTCGCCCCCATGATCGACGTGCGCCGCGAATTCGGGGGCAGCGTCGTCGCGCTCCTGGAAGTGCCGCGCGATCAGATCCACAAGTACGGCTGCGCGGCTGTCGAGTCGATCGGTCGCGGTGAGGACATCGTCCGCATCACCGACCTCGTCGAGAAGCCCGCAGTCGAGGATGCGCCGAGCAACTTCGCGGTCATTGGTCGCTACGTCCTGGACCCCGCCGTGTTCGCCGTCCTGGAACGGACAGACCCAGGCCGCGGTGGCGAGATCCAACTGACCGATGCGCTGCGCACTCTCGCGCGCGAGATTCCCGAGGATCAGGGCGGCGGCGTCATCGGTGTGGTGTTCCGGGGGCGCCGCTATGACACCGGTGATCGCTTGTCCTACCTGCAGGCGGTGGTCCGACTCGCCTGTGAGCGCGACGACCTCGGGCCCGATTTGGTCTCCTGGCTCAAGGGATTCGTCGCGGGTCTCTGACCGCGAGGGCTCTCGCGGTATCAGCCCGCGTCATCAGGCCTCGTCGACGTCGATCACCAAGGTGATCGGGCCGTCGTTGACGAACTCAACACGCATATCAGCGCCGAAGATCCCGCTGCCCACCTCTACACCGCGTTCACGCAACGCCTCCACGACCGCGGCCACGAGGGGTTCGGCGACTGCGCCGGGCGCTGCGGCCGTCCATGTGGGGCGGCGGCCCTTGCGGGTGTCGCCATAGAGCGTGAACTGGCTCACGACGATCACTGGCAGCCCGAGTTCCGCGGCAGACAACTCGCGCCGTTGGTCGAGGAGTTCGGCAGTTGCGTGCGTGTGGTCGAATATCCGCAGCTCGTGGACTTTGTGGGCGAGTCGGCGGGCGGTGTCGACGGTGTCGCCATGGGTGACACCCACCAGGACGACGAGTCCGGGGCCCTCGAAGGCTGACACGGTCATGTCGGCGACGACGACGCGCGCGCCTGACGCTCTCTGCACCACTGCTCGCATGGGCCGATAGTGCCAGGGACGTGATCACTCTCGCGTCTGTGGGCGGTTCACGTGCTCTGGCGCGCCGTGAGGCGGCGGGCCGATCGATCGGCTACCGGGGCGTGATGGACCTGGTGCTGGACGTCACCGGCCGAAGAACCCCTTCTTCTTCTTGGCATTGCGGCTGTCGTAGGTCGGGTGGGTGGTCCGGGGAACAACCTCGCCGCGGCCCTGTCCTGGCTGCTCATTGTCGTATCCGCCTCCGAGGCTCGAGAGCTCGCGGAGCAGCGCGGCCATGTCGGCACCCTCGGCGCGAGGGGAGGCGCCTGCGAGTGCCGTTTCGCGTTCCGGATCGATCGTCGTGGGCTCAGGGTCGAACGGGCTGTAGGTGCGACGTTCGCCCTGACCGGCGTCGGGGCGGTTGCTGCCTGCACTCGGTGAGACCTCGAGATCGACACGCGGGTTCCCCGGCGCGTTGGTCGTGGGCAGTGGAAACTCCTTCCGAGGCTCGCCGACGGAGGAGGCGTCCTTCACCAGATCTGTCAGCATCGCGGCGAACTGGTGACGCTCAAGCCCATCGAGGGCGGCGACAGGGGCGGACATGTCGCGGGACTGCGACTCGTACTCGCGCTGCTCGAGCTGTTCGAGGGCCTCGCGTTCGAGCTCCTCGGCTTCGCTCCGTTCGCGGGCGAGGCGCTCGGTCTCCGCGCGTGCGGCGTCTTCGGCTTGTGCGCGTGCGGCGTCTTCGGCCTCGGCGCGTGCGCCGTCTTCGGCTTGTGCGCGTGCGGCGTCTAGGGCCCGGGCTTCCTCGAGTGCGATCCTCTCGGCCTCGTCTCGCGCCTCGCGCTCGTGGGCGAGCGACACGACGTCGGCGAGAACCGTCTCCTCGTCGGAGGGCCCATCCACGTCGAGTGAGCGACGGGCAGCGGCCATCTCGGGGTCGAACGCGGGCTGCTCGTCCACGTCTCCCGTCGCGGCTGCGAGCAGGTCGGCCCGCCGGTCATGGTGAGCCTCGGTGTCGCGAGGATCCGCTGCGAGGTCGGACATCCTGTCGACGTCACCGTCCTCGGGATCGAGGCCCTCGATGTCGACAAGACCGGCCTCGAGCAGTCCGACCACGACCATCCCAGCCTCGAAGACCGTGAATCCGCAGTCGTCGGCGAGGTCGGCGATCGAGCGAATGCCGTCCACCTTGCACAGCAGGGCCCAGTCATACGGACCCAGAACTACGTTCGAGGATGTGTTGGGCGAACTCGAGAGCACGGGCACGCAATCCGGGCCGCCGATGAAGGGGGTGATCTCGGCCCAGTGACCGTCGCGCTCCTGTGCCAGATGCAACAGATCGGTGACCTCGATGGCGGGTGAAATGTCCTGTCGAGTCCGCTTGCCGTTGGCAAATATGTGCTCGGCGACGCGCCAGTGCAGCAGATCAGCGACCTGGTCGCACACCTGCTCGCCGACGAACGTCTCCACAGTCGTCCGATCGACAAAGCCCAGGTGTACGAGAAGTTCGCCCAGCCGCCACCCCTGCAGGTCGGTCCGCTGGACTTCGAGGGCTTCGGCGAGCGCCTCCGGTGAGAGGGCGCCCGAGGACACAAGGCGAACGCCTAGGAGAGGACGCCGGCCGGGTACGGAGACCGAGTAGACCTCACCGTCACGGAACCAGACGGTCGATTCGTCGCCCTCGGGCTCCGTCAGCGTCAGGCAGCCCGTGGCCTGTTGGGACGCCATCTCCAGCAGGAGGCTGTCCGCACGCGCCGGGAATTCACCGTGATGCACGTGTCACCACCTCCTTGGCTTTGGCGCGCCGACAGAAGGCGCTGATTCACCCATCGGACGGAATGGGGCTCGGATTGAGTCCTCAGACCGGACTTGTGCTCAGAACGTGCCACGATGGGCGGCGTGGCCACCCCGACACTGATCACCGTCGCCCCGACGGGGGCCGAGACGGCGAAGGCGGATGCCCCCGGACTCCCCGTCACGCTCGATGAACTGGTCGAAGCCGCGAAGGCGTGCGAGGCGTCCGGTGCCGCTCTGATCCACCTTCATATTCGCGATGCCCAGGCTCGTCCCACCCTCGAGCCGGGATTACTGGCCGCGAGCGTCGCCGCGGTCCGAGAGGCCACGGACCTTGTGGTCCAGCTGTCCACCGGCGGTGCGGTCACTGATCCCTACGATGCCCGACTGGCGGTCCTCGACGCCCTCCCTGATTCCTGCTCCCTCACCTGTGGCACGGTCAATTTCGGTCCCGACGTGTTCATGAACCCGTGGGGCTTCATCGTTGAGCTCTTCCGGCGCAGCCATCAACTGGAGATCGTTCCCGAGTTCGAGCTCTTCGATCTTGGCCACGTGGCGACCTTGCGACGCTTGCTGGAATCCGAGGGGCTGCCGTTCGGCGGGCAGATCCATTGTGACCTCGTCCTAGGGGTCCCTGGGGGCGCTCCCGGGACGGCGGAGTCACTCCTGGCCATGGTCGCGATGCTGCCCCAGGGCGCGTCCTGGTCTGCCACGGGTGTCGGGCGCACGACCCTCCCGGTGGCCTTGGCGGCGCTCTCCTCGGGCGGGCACCTGCGGGTCGGGATGGAGGACACCTTGACGTTCTCGCCGGGGCGTCCCGTGCGTGACAACGCCGAACTCGTCGCACGGGCCGCTAGTCTCGCCACGTTGGCACTGCGACCTCCGATGACGACCGGTGAGGCGCGGGCGCTTCTCAATGTCAAAGACAGGCGAAACGGAGCGGATGGATGACCAGGCCGATGACCGGAGGTCGACGTCGAGTCGACCTCGTGCTCTCTGCCGACTTCCTCTTCGGGCTGAGCGAGCTTTCCCTCGCAGACCTTCGGGAACGCCGTCGCGAGGCAGAGCAGGAGGAGGCCGACCTGTCCTACCTTCGGCGAATCCTGCACGGGCGCATCGATATCGTCGAGGCCGAACTTTCGCGCCGCGACCCGGACTCGGGCGCGGGAGCGGTCGTCGACGATCTCGGCCGTGTGCTGGGCGACGAGCAGCGCAGTGTCCACGGCCTCGGGCGGCACACGACCGTGGAGCCCTCTCGAGTTGATGAGCATCGTCGCGAGGTCGAACAGGTCGTCGCGGATGCGATCACGTCCGACGTCGAGCGGCGCAGCGAGGACGATCTCCGGCTCGCCCTCATCCGACTCCGTCAGCACGAGGCCGAGGTCTCCGAGGTTCGACGCGCGGTCCAAGCCGCGATGGACACCCTCTCCGCCGAACTCACCTCCCGCTACCGCACGGGCACCGCCACCATCGACCACCTCTTGGCCCCCGACCTCAACCGCCCCTAACTAACCCCCATTCCGCGGTGAATGTGCCCTGGGCGGCCCTAGAGGCCGCTCAGGTTCCCCACTGCGGGTTGGTTTTGGGCCCGAGGGCTTCCCTATCGTCGGGTGCAGCGGGAGTGGCGGGCTAGTGGCTTCCGGCGCCCTCTAAGCCGGGTTTGCCGCAATTTAGCTCGCCCTCGATCCCACGGTGGGTGCTGTGGCGAACCTCGCAGGCGGTCTCGATCAATATCGACGGTAATCGATGTTGCTCAATAGATCGAACTCTGTCAATATTCACGTATGTCAAAGTCCTCCCCGGTGACCCCCACTCCTGGTGGGGACGTTTTTGACGTGCTCGACCTTGCCGCCTGTTGCGCGCCCATTCGTCGAGAACCGTTGGACCCCGCGGATGCCCGGGTGTTGGCGGAGGCCTTCAGGGCCCTCGCTGACCCGGTCAGGCTCCAGCTCCTGAACCTCATCGCCACATCCGCTGCGGGGGAGGTTTGTGCCTGCGACCTCGTTGAACCAGTCGGCAAGAGTCAGCCCACGGTGAGCCATCACCTCAAAGTCTTGCGCGAAGCGGGGCTCGTCGAAGCAGACAAGCGGGGCACGTGGGTGTGGTACTCCGTCGTCCCTCACCGCCTCGATGAGTTGCGGCGCGTTCTCGCGCGTCGATAGCGCGCAGACCCACACACCGACCTCGTCACCTACAACCAAGTTCTGGGAGCCTGAATCACCATGAGTCACAAGACTTCCGTCCTGTTCGTATGCATTCACAATGCTGGCCGTTCGCAGATGGCCGCGGCATATCTCACCCACCTTGCAGGTGACCGTATCGAGGTTCGTTCGGCCGGATCAGCGCCCGCAGAGTCGATCAACGCGGCAGTCGTCGAGGCCATGGCGGAGGAGGGCATCGACATCTCCGCCGAGACGCCGAAGGTGCTCACCACCGAGGCTGTCGAAGTCTCCGACGTGGTCATCACGATGGGCTGCGGCGACGTGTGCCCGTTCTTCCCGGGCAAGCGTTACGAAGACTGGCGACTGGACGATCCAGCCGGGCAGGGTGTCGCGTCGGTGCGCCCGATTCGCGATGAAATCCGTCGCCGCATCGAAGAACTGATCGCCGACATCGCCCCCGTCGCATGATCGCCACTCTCCTCGCGCCTGGTGAGGCGACATGAGCGACGCACCTGGTCCTCAGATGCCGAAGTCGCGCGAGGAAGCCGTGCTCGCCCGGCTCTCGCTGCTCGACCGCTTCCTTCCCGTATGGATCCTGCTTGCGATGGCGTTGGGGCTGCTCCTTGGCCGCCTAGTTCCTTCGGTTCAGTCGGCGTTGGATTCTGTGAAGGTCGGACAAACGTCACTGCCCATCGCGCTCGGCCTCCTCCTCATGATGTACCCCGTATTGGCCAAGGTTCGCTACGAGGAAATGGGCCACGTCACCGGAGATCGACGGTTGCTGTGGCTCTCGCTGCTGCTCAACTGGATCATCGGGCCCGCGCTCATGTTCACGCTGGCGTGGGTTTTCCTCGCCGATCAGCCTGCGTTCAGAACTGGGTTGATCGTCATCGGACTGGCCCGATGCATCGCGATGGTGTTGATCTGGAACGACCTCGCGCGGGGCGATGGCGAGGCAGCCGCCCTGCTCGTCGCGATGAACTCGTTGTTCCAGATCGCGGCCTATGCGTTGCTTGGGACCTTCTACCTGAGGATCCTTCCTGGATGGCTGGGACTAAGCACCCAGGACGTCGAGTTCTCGACCTGGGACATCACCAAGGCCGTCGTGATCTTCCTGGGGATCCCACTCGTTGCGGGCTACGTCACACGCCGGATCGGGATTCGAACCAGGGGCCGGCAGTGGTACGAGCAACGGTTCTTGCCTCGGATCGGCCCGTTCGCGCTTTACGGCCTGCTCTTCACGATCGTGGTGATGTTTGCGCTTCAGGGTGATGCGATCACGTCCGACCCAAGTGCGGTTGCCCGCATCGCACTTCCACTTCTCGCGTATTTCGCCGTGATGTGGGGAGTGTCGTTCTTCTTGGGTGCACGAGCTCGTCTGGGATACCCGAAGACGGCGACGCTGGCCTTCACAGCGGCGGGCAACAATTTTGAGTTGGCGATCGCGGTGAGTATCGGAGTGTGGGGTGTCACGTCGGGGCAGGCGTTGGCAGGCGTGATCGGTCCCCTGATCGAGGTTCCGGCCCTTGTCGCTCTGGTCTACGTGTCGCTCTGGCTCAGGCGTCGCCTGGAGCGGGGGCGGGTGCTCGACGCCTCGGCTGCATGATCGGGGGAAGCCTGGCGGCCTCTAGGGCCGCCCAGGGCACATTCACCGGAATGGGGTGGGTGCTTGCTGGGCGCTTGCTTTAGCAAGCGGTGGGGGTCATGCTGGGGGTATGGCTGCGATCGATGTTCATACGCTCGGGGAGTTCATCCGCGAGCAGCGCCAATCGGCGGAGGTCTCGGTTCGCCAACTGGCCAAGAGGGCAGGGGTCTCCAACCCCTACCTCTCGCAGGTGGAGAGAGGCTTGAAGAAGCCCAGCGCGGAGATTCTCGGGCAGATCGCCTCGGCGCTGAGGATCTCGGTCGAGAGCTTGTACGTACGTGCCGGCCTTCTCCAGCCGAAAATCGGCGATGCGCTGGTTACTGAGGCGATCGCGGCCGACCAGACGCTCTCGGAGCGTCAGCGCCAAGCTCTCCTGCATGTGTATTCGGCGTTCCAGGCCGAAAACGTCGCCGCGGCCTCGATGGCGGAGCCTGTCGATGCAGACGCAACCGTCGGACCCACCGGAGGCCGCCTGGCTGCGGCCGCCAAGGATTCCGACACAACCGTGAAGGACATCTCATGAGCGAGAACAGCACACCCGAGAAGGCCTTGGACACTGAGGCAATGTCGGACGCGGCGCCGCATGACGTGGAGGCGGTCACGGAGGCGACGGCTCCCAAGGCGACCACGGCACCCAAGAGAACGAAGGCGACCACGGCACCCAAGAGAACGAAGGCGACCACGGCGAGTAAGTCCGCCGAGTCTGCCCGGCAGGCCCAGCCTCTCCCGCGCATCCGTGAGGCCTCCTCCGAGGAGACGCGACAGCTCGAGGTCCCTGTGGCGCGGACGCGACTGGTTCTCACCGACATCCCGGACTCGGCGGCGCTGCGACGTCGAGTCGAAGGACAGATTGCCGTCACGACCAACGCGGTCGAGGCCGTGGTGACCCCCCTGGTCGAGAACGTGCGAGAGCTCACCGCGGAGCGCCTCCACGCGGTCGAGGCCGTGGTGACCCCCCTGGTCGAGAACGTGCGAGAGCTCGCTGCAGAGCGCCTACACGTGGCCGATGCTGCGCTTGCCCCGTACCGCAGTCGTGTGACGTCCCGCGCGGCCGAGGCGCTGAACGTGGTCGAGGTCGCGCTCGCTCCGTACCGCAGTCGTGTGGCCACTCGCACGTCTCAGGGCCGCCACGCAATCGAGGTTGCCGTAGCCCCGCTGCTCACCTCCATGGCCGAGATGACATCGGGGAGCCGTCAGACTGCCGGTGCGATGGTGACGCCGTTGGTGGCCTCCATAGGAGCCGTCGCGACGCATGGGCGCCACAGCGCCGAGGCCGCTGTGCTCGACATCAAGGCCCGCGCACGTGAGCGTCGCCGGGTCGCGTCCGAGACGATCGCACCTGTGGCGAGCGAACTGCGGATGCGCGCGGACGTCGCGGTCGCCCGGGTTCGATCGGCCGTCAACCGCTAACTCAGGGGGCGCCTCGTTCTGCTCCGGCCCGGGCGGTTACGTATGATCCGGACGTGATTTCAGTATCAGGACTCGTGTATCAAGCCGTCTACTGGGCATGCCTGATCCTGGGGGCGGTCGCGTTGATCGACGCTACCCGCCACCGGGCCGATGCCTACCCTGCGGCAGACCGCAAGACGAAGAAGTTCTGGATCGTCCTGCTCGGCGGTGGTGCCGCGGCTCAACTCCTGTTCCCCGCCCTGGGTGGAGGCATCCTCTCGATCCTTGGCCTGGCCGGGATCGTGGCTGCGATCGTCTACCTCGTCGATGTTCGCCGTCGGGTGATCGAGGCTTCGCGCGGCTCGCGCTGGTGACACGCGCGTCCCGCCCCGTCGGGACGATCACCCGCGGAACCACGCACCCGAATCGGCTTCGACGTGTCGATCGCTGGATCGCCCACGCGGCAGGTGCCCGGCTCCGCGGTGCGGCCGATCCGCTTGTGGTCGACCTCGGCTACGGTGCGGCTGCCTGGACCCCACGCGATCTGCGCGATCGTCTGCGCAGCATCAGACCCGATGTCACGGTGGTAGGGATCGAGATCGATCCCGTTCGAGTATCGGCAGCCATGGAGTATGCCGATGACTCCCTCACCTTTAGGCGCGGGGGTTTCGAGCTGCCGGTCGACGGCAGGCAGCCTCTGATCGTGCGCGCCTTCAACGTCTTGCGCCAATACGACGAATCCGACGTCGCGCAGGCGTGGGCGACGATGACGGCACGGCTGCACCCTGACGGGCTTCTCGTCGAAGGGACGTGTGACGAACTCGGACGTCATGCCTGGTGGGTAACCCTCGCTGCCGGCGCCTCGGAGCCGCTCTCTCTCACGCTCTCTACCAGGCTTGCCGGGCTGGGTCGGCCATCCGATCTTGCCGAGCGGCTGCCGAAGGCGTTGATCCATCGCAATGTTCCGGGTGAGCCGGTTCACGAGTTCTTGCAGCGCCTTGATCGCTGCTGGGCGACCGCGGCGCCACATGCGGATTTCGGAGCCCGTCAGAGGTGGATCGCCACCGTGTCGGCGCTGCGAGATTCGGGAGTCGAGGTGAACGACGGCCCGGGTCGATGGCGTCTCGGTGAGTTGACTGTTCCGTGGTCGGTGCTCGCCCGTTCCTAGGCGAACACTCCTCAGATAAAGATCAGCCCTTGCCCTGGTTCGCGACCGCGGCCGCGGCGGTTGCCGCTGCTGCGGGGTCGAGGTACTCGCCGCCGCGCACTACGGGGCGAAGATTCGAGTCGAGCCGGTAGACAAGCGGAATTCCCGTGGGGATGTTCAATTCGGCGATGTCGGCGTCGGAGATGCCATCGAGGTGTTTCACCATGGCGCGCAGAGAGTTTCCGTGCGCCGCAACGAGCACGACCTTGCCGGTGCGAAGGTCGGGGACGATCACGTCCTCCCAGTAGGGCAGCAGTCGTCGTACAACGTCGGCGAGGCACTCGGTGGCGGGTCGGGCCTCCGGCGGTAGCCATGAATAGCGGGCATCGTCCGTCTGCGCGAACTCATCGTCGGCCGCGATAGGCGGCGGGGGGACGTCGTAGGACCGGCGCCAGAGCATGAACTGCTCGTCGCCGTAGGTCGCGAGGGTTGCCTTCTTGTCCTTGCCCTGCAGCGCGCCGTAGTGCCGTTCGTTCAGCCGCCAGTTACGAGTGACGGGGATCCAGTGACGGTCGCACGCGTTGAGCGCGATCTCGGAGGTGCGAATCGCCCTTCGCAGCAGCGAGGTGTGCAGGAGATCGGGCAGGACGCCGGCCGTGGCCAGGAGTTCGCCGCCTCGCCGGGCCTCGGCCTCGCCCTTCTCGGTGAGGTCGACGTCCACCCATCCGGTGAACAAGTTCTTGGCGTTCCAGGTGCTCTCGCCGTGGCGGAGCAGGACCAGGGTGTACGGCGCGTTGCTCATGGTCGCTCATTGTGCCCGATTGCGAGAGCGAAACCGACGCGCACGGTGTCAGTCGCCCGGTTCGGCGATGTGACGGAACGCCTCAAGGTTGGAAGTTGATTCACCGCGGCTCGTGCGCCATTCCCATTCGCGCTTGATAGCACTGGAGAATCCGAGCTCCAGGATCGTGTTGAACGAGCCGTCGGCGTACTCGAGGACTGAGCCGAGGATGCGATCGACCTCATGTGCGTTGACAGAGCTAAGAGGGAGCCGGCCGGAAAGGTAGATGTCACCGAGGTGGTCGATGGCGAACGAGACTCCGTACATCCGGAGGTTGCGTTCGAGCATCCAGCGGTAGACGCGTTCGGCGTTCTCGTCGACGTGACGGGCGACGAACGCCTGCACTGTCACAGCATGCTCGCCCACGACGATCGAGCAGGTGGTCTTCTGTTTGCGTTCGCCAGGAAGTACCACGACGAAGCGACCGGGCTCGGACTCCTCGACCTCGAGGTCGTGGTCAGCCAGGGCCGCTCGCAGGATGGCCGAGGCCTCGGCCGACGCGGTCACGTGCGTGAGCCGGCGCGGATGCGCGATGCGCCACGTTCGGCCATCGCGTCGCGGTACACCTCGAGGGTGGCCTCGGCCGTGGCCTCCCAACCGAACCGGGACGCATGGGCGGTTGCCCCGGCGGACAGCCGCCTGAGAAGCCCCGGATCAGTGACGGTTCGGCCCAGGGTTTCGGCCCACACCAGGGGATCATGGCCGTCGACCAGTAGTCCGCTGATTCCGTCGGCGACGGCAGTCGGGAGCCCACCGACACGGGCCGCGACCACAGGGGTGCCGCAGGCCTGTGCCTCGACAGCGACGAGCCCGAAAGACTCCGAGTAGGACGGCACCACGCAGATGTCGGCTGCGCGGTACCAGTCGGCGAGACGCACACGGTCGACGGGCGGTACGAAGCGGACGAGGTCGCCGATTCCGTTCGCCGTCGCGAGGTCCTCGAGCGCGTGTGGGTGTGCCATCCCGGTGCCCGAGGGACCTCCGCAGATCACGACGTGGAGGCGCTCGCGCAGGCTGGGCGTCGCGGAGACCATCGCGGCCACGGCCTTGATGAGCACGTCGGGTGCCTTCAGCGGCTGGATCCTGCCCACGAAAAGCAGGACGAGCTTGTCGGGATCGACCCCGACCCGTGCCCGTGCACCGGCGCGCCCGAGGGGTGAGAACACGTCGAGATCCACGCCCGGATTGATGACCGCGACCTGGTGCGGACGTGCGGCATAGAGGTCGAGCAGTTGCTGTGCCTCGGCTTCGGTGTTGGCGACGATGCGATCCGAGGCCTCGACCACCTGCTGCTCACCGATCACTCTGCCGTCAGGCTCGGGGAGGTCGCCCTCGGCAAGTGTGAGGTTCTTGACCTTCGCCATCGTGTGCATGGCATGGACGAGCGGGACGTTCCAACGCTCGGCCGCCAGCCAGCCGACCTGACCAGAAAGCCAATAGTGCGAGTGGACTACGTCGTACCAACCCTCGGGCCGCGATGCCTCGGCGCGAAGGATCCCAGAGGTGACCGCGCAGAGTTGCCCGGGGAGATCCTCTTTCGCCAACCCTTGGAAGGGCCCGGCGGTGATATGTCGCACCGTCACGCCGGGTGCCATCGCGACGCTCGACGGCAGGTCGCCCGAGGTGGCGCGCGTGAAGATGTCGACCTCGACTCCACGTCGCGCAAGTCGACGGGCGACCTCGGTGACGTAGACGTTCATACCTCCGGCGTCGCCCGTGCCCGGCTGGTCTAGAGGCGAGGTGTGAACGGAGAGTACGGCGACCCTTCGCGGCACTGGTCGATCATCACCCACCAGGGACAGGGGCCGCGCGGGCCGAGATCGCTGGAGGTCGGACTCGAGTGGCATCGTCACCTTGAGGTCCCTCCCCACTGAGCGTCGCGACGGAACGAGCAAGAGAGCCTGCAGAGCCGATGGCACCCAGAAACGCGGGCGAGTGACGACATGGGCCCGCAAGGTGCGAACGGTGGTTCAGTCTCCCGCATTCCCCTTGTGCCGGCGATACGAGCCCCGGACTGCGGAGCGGGCGGCCACCTGATCACGGTCGAACAGGTCGTCCGTTCACCGTTTAAAGGCGCTCGAGCATGGCCTCGGGATCGACCTCGGAGTAGGGCGCACCTGTTGCGACGTACACCACGCGCTTGGCGATCGTCACCGCGTGGTCGGCGAACCGCTCGTAGAAGCGCGAGAGCAGGGTGACGTCAACGGCAGCCTCGACCCCGAAGTTCCAGGTGGGTGAGAGCACGGTGACGAAGAGCTCTCGGTGGAGCTTGTCCATCTCCTCGTCAGTGCGTGCGATGTCGGCGGCCATGGTGATGTCCTTGGTGGCGATCACCGATCCGGTCTTGCCGACGACGTTCTGCGCTACGGCGCCCATCGCCTGGAAAGTGGGGCGCAACTGCGCCGGGATTGCCGAGGCGGGGTAGCGCATCCGGGCCGACTTCGCGATGTGCGCGGCGAGGTCGCCCATCCGCTCGAGGGAGGCCGAGATCCGCAATGCGGCAACCACGATGCGCAGGTCGGTGGCCACCGGCTGCTGGCGGGCTGATACCTGGAAGCAGTCGGCCTCCACCTTCGCTGCGATGGCGTCGATCGCCTCGTCGCCTGCAATCACGCTCTCGGCGAGCGAGAGGTCTGCGTCGAGCAGTGCCTGTGTGGCACGGTTCATCGCGGACGCGACAAGCCGGGTCATCTCGACGAGATCGTCGCTCACCCGGTCGAGCTGCTCGTGGTAGGCCTCGCGCATGGGGTTGGTCCTCGTCGTGGTGTGGTGACGTGCGTGGGGTAGAGCACCTGGCTCACCACACAGGACCTCAAGCCGGTCGTGATCCGGGCGCCAGCCTCCAGGGTAGGCCAGTAGGACCCCGAACCGGTGCAGGCGGGAGGCGCGAACCTTTCTGGCAGGTGAACATCTGGTGCCCCGGATGAACAACGGGCGAAGACCTTCCATCCCGCGGGCTCGTGCGTGGGTCTCCTGGCATTCTCGGCCTATCGTGGGGCCGTGGACGTTGCCGGCTCTGTGGCGCTCGCCTCTGTGGTCGGCCTCGTCGCTGGCGGGGCGGCGGGATGGTTGCTGGCCGCTCGCCGCGAGAGTGGTCGGGTGCCGGCCTCATTCGACGTTGACGGTGTCCCGTCCCCGAATGTTCCCGAAGGCCTTGGGCGGCTGCTCGCGGTACTGCCCGGTGCTGCCTTTGTCGTGGGTGCCGACAACACCGTCCTACGCGCATCGGCCGAGTCGGCCACGCTCGGGATTCTGCTGGGCAGCCGGGTAGTGATCCCCGAGATCTTGACCTTGGTCACCGCGGTGCGCCATGACGGAGTCATCCGCGAGGAGGATGTCGAACTTCGGCGTCCCCCGCTGGGTAAGGGGGTAGTACACGCGCGAGTGCGCGTAGCCCCGCTCTCGCCCACCGCTGCCCTCGTCCTCGTGGAGGACCTCTCCGACGCTTATCGCATCGATGCGGTACGTCGGGATTTCGTTGCGAATGTCTCGCACGAGCTCAAGACTCCGGTCGGCGCGTTGTCGTTGCTGGCCGAGGCCGTGCAGGCCGCAAGCGATGATCCCGAGGCGGTGCAGCGCTTCTCGGCGCGCATGCAGATCGAGTCGCAGCGCTTGTCGAACCTGGTCAACGACCTCATCGACCTTTCCCGCCTGCAGAGTCACGATCCGCTTCGGCACCCAGGCCCGGTGGAGATCGACCACCTTGTCTCTGAGGCGGTCGATGCGACGAAGCTGCTCGCGCACGCGCGGGACATCGAAGTCGTGGTCGCTGAACCGAGCGGCGCCGTGGTGTTGGGAGATGAGAGCCAGCTCGTGATGGCTCTGCGTAATCTGCTCACGAATGCACTCGCGTATTCGCCGCCTGGCACCCGCGTGGCCGTTGGTACGCGCCGGGCCGGAGAGCTCGTCGAGATCAGCGTCACCGACCAGGGCATCGGCATCCCCGTGGACGAGCAGTCACGCATCTTTGAGCGCTTCTACCGGGTTGACCCCGCTCGCTCTCGGCTCACCGGTGGCACCGGGCTCGGCCTAGCGATTGTCAAGCACGTATGCGTCAACCATGGCGGCGATTGCGCGGTCTGGTCCGTCGAAGGTGCGGGTTCGACCTTCACCCTGCGTCTCCCGTTGGCTGCCGCCAGCGATGCCAATGCCCTCGAAGGAGTGCACTCCTCATGACCCGTGTCCTCGTTGTCGAAGACGAAGAATCTTTCTCCGATGCCCTGTCGTTCATGCTGCGCAAAGAGGGGTTCGAGGTCGGCATCGCCAGCACGGGCCCCGAGGCCGTGGCCATGTTCGACCAGCACGGCGCCGACCTTGTGCTGCTCGACCTCATGCTGCCGGGCATGTCGGGCACCGAGGTATGCCGGAGCCTGCGCCAGCGTTCCAGCGTCCCGATCATCATGGTCACGGCGAAGGACGGGGAGGTCGACAAGGTGGTCGGGCTCGAGCTCGGGGCCGACGACTACGTCACCAAGCCGTTCTCCTCACGGGAGCTCGTCGCGCGAATCCGTGCGGTGCTGCGCCGGATCGGGGAGCCCGAGGATCTCCTGCCCGCTCTGCTCGAGGCCGGCCCCGTGCGCATGGACATCGAGAGACATGTCGTGTCGGTGGACGGCGAGCCGGTGTCCTTGCCACTCAAGGAGTTCGAACTGCTCGAGATCCTCTTGCGCAATGCGGGCCGGGTGCTTACCCGTGGTGTGTTGATCGATCGAGTGTGGGGCTCCGACTACGTCGGCGACGGCAAGACCCTCGACGTTCATGTGAAGCGCCTGCGCGCCAAGATCGAGGCCGATCCGGCCACGCCCGTGTACCTGGTCACTGTGCGCGGCCTGGGCTACAAGTTCGAGACGTGACCCTGCCGGGTGCAAGCCCGAGCGGGCAGATCCAGCGGGCTCAGGCCTGCGGGGCGATTCCCTCGTAGATTCCGATCGGCAGCACAGTCATCACGCTCAGCGGCGTGGGCTGCCCGGCGACCGTGAAGGTCAGTTGCACCTGGACGAAGGCGCTGGGGCTGACGTTGAGCCCGGTGATGTCGATGTGGGTATCGCTGTTGTAGCCGAAGCGGGTGCTGGATGCGGCTGGCTTGGCGGCCGAGGCGGCGGGCAGTGTCAGTGCTCCATCGACTACCCCTGGGCCCGTGAAAGCCACTTTCGCATCGGCCTGGGAGACGATCGTGACCCCGGTGAGGGCGTCTGCGTCGGTTCCCGTGTTGACCATGGTGCCGATGAGGGTCGCCGAGTTGGACCCTGAGGGGCCCATGACGATCGTGAGGTCGCGGATCTGGAGGGCTCCGATGTCCGCCGTGGTGCCGTTGCCTGAGTCCTTCTGCTGCCCGGTGGCCGCATCGAATCCGATGGCGCAGCCCGAGAGAGCCGGCATCAGCGCGAACGTCAGAGCGAGGACTGCTGTGGCGGTGCGCACCGAGATGCGGCGGGTGTTGCGAGGCACGGGTTCGCTCCTGGATGACCGGGCGTGACGGGCTGAACTGGCGGGGCCAGCCTAGGGCATCGTCCCCGCGATGTACGTCGAGGCCGACCTTCAGGGCCGCGGAGCGCTCGTCCTCCCGAAGGATTACCCGGTCAGGGCTTGACGCGGACCCCCTTCATGTGGCCTCTGACCTGCGATGACGGCTCGTCTGGGTCCGAATTGCCGTGGTAAACTCCAGTTTCCTGGAAAGGGGAACCCCACCAATGACGTTCTCGGTTGGCGACACGGTTGTCTATCCGCACCACGGTGCAGCCTCGATTGAAGCCATCGAAATGCGGGTCGTGAAGGGCGTCGAGGTTGCCTACCTCGTGCTTCGCGTCGCCCAGGGAGATCTGACGGTGCGCGTCCCCTCGGACAACGTCGACCTCGTCGGTGTCCGCGACGTGGTCAATCAGGAAGGGCTCGAGAAGGTGTTCGACGTCCTTCGCCAGCCCTACACCGAAGAGCCCACCAACTGGTCCCGGCGTTACAAGGCCAACCTGGAGAAGCTCGCCAGTGGCGATGTCATCAAGGTGGCCGAGGTTGTCCGCGACCTCTGGCGTCGTGAGCGCGAGCGCGGACTCTCCGCCGGTGAGAAGCGCATGCTGGCCAAGGCACGCCAAATCCTCGTGTCCGAGCTCGCACTTGCCGAGAACACGAATGAGGACAAGGCCGAGGCGATTCTCGACGAGGTACTCGCCTCCTGACCGCCGCGACCGCGGTGGCCGTGTGGTCCTCGGCGTTCTCGAAGAAGGTTGGCGTATGTCCCCGCGTCTGACGCGTGTCCCCAGCGTGGCCGTCGAGGCTCTGCGCCTCACTGTGGTCGTCCTGGGCGCCGGAGCCGGATTCCAGTTGGCGGATCGGCTCGGAGCCGGGCCTCGCGAGGGCGTACTCGGTCCGTTCTCTGGCCTGTGGCTGGGCGCGATCGTGGGCGCGATGATCGGTTACGTGCTCGGCGGAGTCCTCGCACGGCTCGCGATGCGCACTCTCGACCGCGGTGAGCGCGCACTTGAAGGCCTTTCGGCCGAGCAGGCGGTGGCCGGTGGTCTCGGAGCTGTGCTGGGCGCCGTGTGTGCCGCTGTCGTCACCTGGCCGCTCTTCCTCATCGCCGCGCCGATCATCGTCGCTCCGTTCTTCGTCTTCCTCGTCCTGATGACGATGCTGTTCGGGTTCCGCGTCGGGCGATCGCGACGCGACGCCGTGCTTGGAGCGGTCTCCTCCCACGCCGGTCTCGCACCTAGGAGCCCTGCGCCGGTCTCGCTGCCCCGCCTCGTCGACACCTCGGTGGCTATCGACGGCAGGGTGCTTGACGTCGTGCGTTCGGGCTTCCTGCACGGACGCTTCCTCGTGCCTCAACCGGTGCTGGATGAACTGCAATCGATGGCTGACTCGGGCGATGACCACCGTCGTGCCAAGGGCCGTCGGGGGCTCGACGTACTCGAGGCGCTGCGCCGGGAGCCCGGCGTCGAGTTGCTGAGCATCCCGGACGAGGCCCTCGGTGTCACCGCGGTCGACGCCAAGTTGGTGCGCATGGCCATCGACCGCACCTGTGCGCTACTCACCTTCGACACCAACCTTGCGAAGGCTGCTGCCATCGCCGGTGTGCGCGTGCTCAATCTGCATGGCCTGGCGCTAGCTCTGCGCCCCCTGGTGGTGGTGGGCGACGAGGTTGATCTCCACCTGCTCAAGGCCGGCAAGGAGGCCGGGCAGGCGGTCGGATATCTCGAGGACGGCACCATGGTCGTCACAGAGAATGCTCGTGAGCGCGTTGGGCAGCAGTGTCATGTGGTGGTCACCAGCGTCGTCACCACTGCCAATGGGCGGCTTGTCTTCGCGAAGCCGACCGACTCCGCTGGGTTACGACGGTGAGTCGCACTGCTGCCGTCGTCCCCGCCGCCGGTCGCGGCGAGCGTCTCGGGCCTGGTGCCCCCAAAGCATTGCGACATCTCGGAGGTGTGCCGATGCTCGTGCACGCGGTCCGAGCTCTGGCCTCCGCCCACAGTGTCGACCTCGTTGTGGTGGCTGCGCCCGCTGAGGGGGTAGCCGACGTCGAACAACTGCTGGCCGAACACGGACTTATGGATGCCGCTGGGGGGAGGGCTGCCTCGATAGTGGTCGCGGGTGGAGATACCCGACAGGCCTCGGTGGCGCGAGCGTTGCTCGTCCTCCCGACGGATATTGACGTTGTCCTCGTGCATGATGCCGCCCGGCCGCTGGTGCCAACCTCCTTGGTTGATGCCGTGGCCACTGCGGTGAGAAGTGGCGCTGACGCGGTGGTGCCCGGGCTTCCGGTGGCCGACACCGTCAAGGCGGTCGATCTCCACGGCGTCGTCGAGGCCACTCTTGACCGGGCAGTTCTCCGTGCGATCCAGACACCTCAGGGCTTTCGACGCGCGATGCTCACGGCGGCACATGCCGCGGCCGATCCCGACGCGCCGGCCACCGATGATGCCGGTCTCGTCGAGGCGATCGGTGGCAGGGTCGTTGTCGTGCCAGGAGATGACGAGGCCTTCAAGGTCACCCGCCCCCTCGACCTCGTGCTCGCGGAGGCCGTGCTCGCACGTCGACGGGCTGCCGGTGTCGTCGCCTGACTCCGTCGCGCTGCCGCGGGTCGGCATAGGGCTCGACGTCCACCCGTTCGAGGTTGGCCGCACTCTCTGGCTCGCGTGTCTGCCCTGGCCGGGCGAGACGGGATTGTCCGGCCATTCCGACGGCGATGTGGCCGCTCACGCAGCATGTGATGCGCTGCTCTCGGCCGCGGGCCTCGGCGATCTCGGCACCGTGTTCGGCACCGATCGGCCCGAGTGGTCGGGTGCGTCGGGTGCCGCTCTACTCGGCGAGGTCGTCAGGCTGCTCGACGTCGCTGGCTACACGATCGGCAACGTGAGTGTGCAGGTGATCGGGAACCGGCCCCGCCTCGCGCCGCGCCGGCTCGAGGCAGAGGCGGCGATGAGAGTCGTGGTCGGTGCCCCGGTGTCGGTGTCGGCCACCACCACCGACGGGCTGGGGCTGACGGGGCGCGGCGAAGGTATCGCTGCGATAGCGACCGCGCTCATCGTCCTGCGGTAGTACACCGCCGACGACCGTGCGCCCTGGGAGACTCCCGGGGCTGTGATCGGTTGGTACGACTGCTATATGGGCCCCACGAATGCTGCTGGCGTTGACACGCTTCGGCGACGGTCGACACCTGTGACCTCCATCGCACCCGCGCGCATCCGGGTGATCCAACGGCGCCACCGAGACCCGTGTCCCTGATTCTGGTGTGGGGCAGAGCAAATTTCGACGGACCGTAGAGGTCGCCCCTTGGCACGAATGCAGTGGAGAGCGGATACCCAAGCTCACAGGCGCGAACGGGGGGTTCCGCAGCGCCGGCTCTGCCGGCAGCACGAGTAACCGCACAGTAGCGGCCTCGATCCTGGCGGCCGCCGATGCACAGGAGGAACACCATGCGCAGAGAAATCCTCGCTATTGCCGCCGTCGGCTCGGTTTTCGCCCTGACGTCCGCGTTCGCTACCGGGATCTCCCTCACCGGGGGTACCACGGTGGCGGGCTCGAGCAGCGCGACCGTGACGGTGACCTCGTCGACCTTGTGCAAAGACAGTTTCGTCATCGGGTACACCCTCAACAACGATGCGGGCACGATTACTGCCGTGACCCTGCACGACAGTTCGGGGCTCATCTCGGGTGCCTGCAGCGGCGCCAAGGTCGACATCAAGCTCAACGGCACCAGCAGGGCATCCGGCAGTGCTGATCTCCCGGTGACAGGCGACACCACGTCGGACGCATCGTTCACCCTCGACACGCCCTTCGCGTTGACGACGGCACTCACGTCCACCGTCGTCGAGATCGGTCCGGCGGCGTACTAAGACTCGAGCGGTGGCGGTAGTGATGACCAGCTTCCGCGGGCCCCGGCTTCATCAGGGCCCGCGGGATGCACTCTCGTGGGGGATCTTGACTGCGCTCCTTCTCGGTTGGTGGCTTTGTCTTGCGCCGACCCAGTTGGGTGGACCCGCCACAGTGGCGATCGTCGACGGTAGTTCGATGGAGCCGACGCTGCGCGGCGGGGATCTCGTGATCGCGCGTTCACAGCCCTCCTACGCCGTGGGGGATCTGGTGATGTTCCGCCTCGATTACGGTTTGGTGATCCACAGGATCACAGGTGGCTCTGCCACCGCTGGGTGGACCACGCAGGGCGACAATCGCGAGGGCGTTGACCCGTGGCGGGTCGACCAGGATTCGATCGCCGGAAAGGTCTGGTTCGAGGTTGCTGGCTTCGGTTCGCTTCTGGCGATTGTTGCCAAGAACCCTCTGCGCTTCGGCATTTTCTGTGCGGCCCTCTGCCTTCTGCCCTACCTTCCGTGGCGCCGCAGGCGCATCCCACCCGCCCTCGCGGAGGTACTCGATCGCTCGACACGCGAGCTCCGACCCGTGCCGCCGTCACGACTGGAACGTGGTGTCCTGCTCCTGAGTGCCCTGGCCGCCATGGGGGCGCTCGCCCTGCTCTCGCTGCTCGGGGCCAGCCACGCCCTCGCTAGCCTCCAGGGCCTCATCGCCGTCGGAGCGCTCGCGTGGGGAGGGGGCTTTGCCGTGGTGTTGTCGGCTCGGCTCTATGACGGTCGGGGGATGCCGGAGCCGGGAAGGTCGGCTTGTGCGCTGTCGGGACGGCTGCGGCTCGTTGAGGAATTTCCGGCTCGGGATGTACCGCCGCGCGCGGTCAGATCCGCCGTCGCCCTGCGCGAGGTTGCCGAGAGGTGTCGCCTTCCTGTCTTGCACCGGATCGACCCGGCGACAGATCGTCATGAGTTCCTTGTCGTGTCCGACGGGCGGGGGGACTTCATCTGGCGGCCTCGATGACCGGACTGGCCGATTCGCTCGCCGTGGCAGGCTTCGGGGTTCGGGATCGACGCGGGCGGCTTGCCCCCGAGACGCCGGTAGGCTGCGCGTGTGAGCTTGCGACTGCATGACACCGCCACCAGGGCGGTTCGCGACTTCGTCCCCCTCGAGCCGGGACGTGCGTCGCTCTACCTCTGTGGTGCCACCGTCCAGGCGGCGCCCCATGTGGGCCACATCCGATCGGGTATCAACTTCGACGTGCTCGGACGCTGGCTTCGGGCCTCGGGCTACGAGGTCACCTTCTGCCGCAACGTCACCGACATTGACGACAAGATCATCACCAAGGGTGCCGACGAGGGCCGCCCGTGGTGGTCGGTGGCCACCGAGTTCGAGCGCGAGTTCACCTGGGCCTACGACGTTCTGGGCTGCACGCGTCCCTCAGTCGAGCCACGGGCCACGGGGCACGTGCCCGAGATGATCGAGTTGATGCACACCCTCATCGCCTTGGGCCATGCCTACTCGGTGGGTGGCGACGTCTACTTCGACGTCCGGTCCTTCCCCGACTACGGAGCCCTATCGGGACAGCGCCCCGACGACATGCAGGCTGCGGGAGACTCCGCGGGCGACGACCGCAAGCGCGATGCTCGGGACTTCGCGCTCTGGAAGTCGACCAAGCCCGGCGAGCCGTCGTGGCCCACGCCGTGGGGTGCTGGACGTCCAGGCTGGCACCTCGAGTGCTCGGCGATGGCGGGCAAGTACCTCGGCTCGCAGTTCGACATCCACGGCGGCGGCCTTGACCTGATCTTCCCGCATCACGAGAACGAGATCGCACAGTCGAAGGCCGCGGGGCAGTCGTTCGCGCAGTACTGGCTTCACAACGCATGGGTCACCACCAGCGGAGAGAAGATGAGCAAGTCGCTCGGCAACTCGCTGCTCGTGCGCGAAGTCGTCCGCCGCGTGCGTCCCATCGAACTTCGTCACTACCTCGTCTCGGCCCACTACCGCTCCATGATCGAGTTCTCGTTCGAGGCCCTCGAAGAGTCGGCTGTTGGCTTCCGACGTGTCGAGGGATTCCTCGAGCGCGCATCGGAGGCACTCGGTCGGCCCGGCGACGGTGTCGACCCCACTGCGCGCCCGCCCGCCTTCGATGCGGCAATGGACGACGATCTCGGTGTGCCGCAAGCACTTGCCGTCCTCCACGACACCGTTCGCGATGGCAATGCGGCCCTCGCCGCGAACGATCTCGACACCGTGCGTACCGCCCGTGCGGGTGTCGTGGCGATGCTCGACGTCTTGGGCGTCAATCCGTATTCACAGCCCTGGGTCGCGACCTCTCGCGATGACGACCGGCTACGTGCCGCCGTCGACCACCTCGTGGCCGGGCTCCTTGAGGCGCGGGCTCAGGCCCGAGCCGACAAGGACTGGGCCACCGCCGACAGGATCCGAGACCAACTCAAGAACTCAGGCATCGTCGTCGACGACACCGCCGGTGGTTCCAGGTGGTCGCTCGATCCCGGGAAGGACGACTAATGGCCGGCAATTCTCAGCGCAAGGGCGCGATGCGCAAGGAGGGCTCCAAGAAGGGGCCCACCGTTGGATCGGGTGGTCAGCGTCGTCGCGGGCTCGAGCCCAAGGGCCCGACGCCTAGTGCCGCCGAGCGTACTAAGCACCCGGTGGCACGTCGCGCGCGTGCGGTCGAGAAGAAGGCCGAGATCGAGGTGCGCAAGGCGGCACCGAAGTCCGGCTCGGCCGCGCGGGGTGGAACGTCGGTGCGCACGCGCAAGGATGGCAGCGAGCTCGTCATTGGGCGCAACGCCGTCGTTGAGGCGCTGCGCGCACGAGTGCCTGGAACTGGCCTATATGTCCAGCAGTTCCTCGACGCCGACGATCGCGTCAAGGAGTCCGTGATGCTGGCTTCTGAGGCAGGCCTCCCACTTCTCGAGGCAACGCGCGCTGCGCTCGACAAGCTCACCGATGGGGCGATCCACCAGGGACTCGCCTTGGCGGTGCCGCCGTATGAGTACGCCGACCCCGACGACCTGCTCGCGATCGCTGCCGACTTCGGCGAGGCCGCATTGATCGTCGCACTCGACCACATCACCGACCCGCGCAACCTCGGTGCGGTCGTGCGCTCTGCGGCGGCCTTCGGGGCCCACGGCATTCTGCTTCCCGAGCGTCGTGCGGCGGGCATGACGGCCTCGGCGTGGAAAACTTCGGCCGGTGCCGCCGCGCGTGTGCCCGTGGCGCGTGCCACCAACCTCACCCGCGCCCTGAAGGGCTACGCCGATGCGGGCTGCATGATCGTCGGCCTTGCGGCGAAGGGCACACCACTCGATGAGCTCGATCCAGACATCGCGCGCGGCCCGATCGTTGTCGTGGTGGGCAGCGAGGGCGAGGGCCTGTCTCGCCTCGTCGCGCAGACCTGCGATATCACCATCGGGATCCCGATGACGAGCGATACCGAATCCCTCAATGCCGGTGTGGCGGCCGGGATCACGCTCTACGCCCTCAGCCGCGGACGGGTCGCCCGCTGATCTGATCGAGACCGTCCCTGGACGTGCGCTGATCAGAGGGTGGACACGTATGGGTCGAGGGCGAGTGCGGCGCGGATGACGCCGAGATGGCTGTATGCCTGAGGGTGGTTGCCGAGTGATCGGCCCGTCCGGGCGTCGTACTGCTCGGAGAGCAGGCCGGTGGGCCCTGCGAGCTCGAGGATGTCCTCGAACAGAGCCACAGCGTCGTCGCGTCGGCCCACTCGGAGGTAGGCCTCCACCAGCCACGTCGCGCAGATGTGCATGCCGCCCTCGTGCCCCGGAAGGCCATCGTCATGTCGATACCGGAAGACCGTCGGGCCGTCGCGTAGTTCGTCCTCGACAGCGTTCACGGTCGAGACGAACCGGGGATCATCGGCAGGCAGAAGGCCACTGAGCCCGATGAACAACGAGGCGCACTCCATCTCGAGCCGGTCGTACGCCGAGACGTAGGCACCGCGCACGGGATCGAATCCCCTGTCGATCACCTCGGCCGCGATGTCGTCGCGGAGCCTGGCCCACCCTGGTTGCTCCCGTCCGACTGCCGTTGCGACCTCCATCGCACGATTCACCGTGAGCCAGCACATCACCTTCGAGTACACATGGTGCTGCGCGGCGTCGCGGATCTCCCAGATTCCAGCGTCGGGCTCGGACCACCGACGCTCGACAGCGTCGACCATCTGGCACAGAAGTATCCATTCGTGCTCGTGCAGTGCGGTGGGGCCAGATCCGCGATGGATCACGAGGTCGGCGATGAGATCGGCAACGGGCCCGAATACGTCGAGTTGCACCTGGCCTTGTGCGGCGTTCCCGACGCGGACCGGTCGCGAACCGGCGTATCCGGGAAGCTGCTCGATGACGGCCTCGGGGCCGAGGGTGTGACCGTGCAGTGTGTAGAGCGGGTGCAGGTGCTCGGCGCTTCCGAGTTCGTCGACGATCCGCCGGAGCCACCCGAGGTAGGCCTCGGCCTCGGTTGAGGATCCCAGCCTGAGCAGTGCTTGCACCGACATCGCACCGTCGCGGACCCAGGTGTAGCGGTAGTCCCAGTTGCGTGTGCCTCCGAGCCCCTCGGGAAGGCTTGTCGTCGCGGCAGCAAGAACGCCCCCGGAACGGCCGTGGCACAGGGCCTTGAGCGTGAGGGCGGAACGCAGCACGGCCCCGCGGTATGACGTGGGAAGGTTCAGTTTCGATGCCCACGACGACCAGTACTGCTCGGTGATCGCGCGCCGGCGCACATCGTCGATCGGCGCTGGCCCCAAGAAGTCGGTGCCGGCCCGAAGCTCGAGGATGATCCGGCCCCCGGGCATTGTGCTCGGATCGATGGTGGCGACGGCCGTCTCGTGGGCCCCATCACTGTGGACATCCCACGTGACGCCGGGTGCGCGCAGCCCCAGCGGCTCCGACGCCCCGATGAGGCGCATGCCGAGTGGACTCCCGTCGTCGGCTCTGACCTGTTCGAGGCGAACGGGGACGGAGCCGAACTCAGGGCGTGGGGCGAACACCACGCGCGCCGGGGTACGGCCGCTGATCTCTCGCATCAGCCGGGTGAGGTGACTGCGACCCATCGCCGTCTCGCCGGGGGATTCGGCCCCAGGGAATGGGGAGCGGTCGAGGTAGTCAATGACGGTGAGGCCAGCCCAACGGGTCTGGACGACCAGCGTGTCCGCCACGTAATCCTGGCCCAGGGGTAGACCTCCGCGTGCGGGGTGCACCGACAAAACTCCAGCCGCTGTGCCTCCGAGGAGGTCGGCGAAGATCGCGGGTGAATCAGGCTCCGGGTGGCAGAGCCAGGTGATGTCGCCGTCGGGCGTGACGAGCGCGACGTTGACCCCGTCGGCGAGGAGTGTGAGTGAGGAGATCGGCGTTGCCTCAGCACCCGCGAGCCAGGCCGCCCGTTCCTCGGCGAGGATCGCGAGTAAGAGTGCTACGTCGCCGGGCTCGTCGATTCCATAAGCCGCAAGGGATTGTCCGGGACCTACCTTGATTCCGACATCGGGTCCCGACAGGCGAGCGAACACCTTCTCGTCGGTGACGTCGTCGCCGAAGAACACGGCGGCGCTCGCCCCCGCCTGGTGACGGAGCACGTCGAGGGCATGCCCCTTGTCGGTCTCGACCACCGAGAGTTCGAGTACTTCCTTGCCTTCGGTGGCATACACGCCGGGCAGCGATGCCGGGCCTCGGCGCACGGCGTCAAGGATCCGCTCGGCATCGGGCCGACTGGCACGTCGGACGTGGACGGCGACGCCGGTGGGTTTGGGCTCGATCGCCACGCCGGGCACACCGTCGGTGAGGGCCCGGGCGGCGTCGGTCAACTGCGAGCGCAGCATGCCGGCATCTCGGTCGAGCGCATGGATGAAGTCGATGTCGAACTCCGACCCGTGGCTGCCGACGAGGTGGATCTCATGTGGCAGCCTCGAGAGGGCGGCAAGGTCGCGCAGGGCGCGACCCGACACGACCGCGACTGTGGTCGCCGAGAGACCCGCCAGTGTGCGAAGTGCCGCGATCGACTCTGGGATAGGGACAGCGGACGAGGGATCCTCCACGATCGGCGCGAGGGTGCCGTCGTAGTCGGTGGCCACGAGCAGATTAGGTGTGCGCGCGATCGCGCGCAGGGCGGTGAGCAGATCGGGGTCGAACCGTCCGCCCGTCATCGCTGCGTCGCGATGTCGCCGAGGGAGTCGAGGAACGAGCGAGCCCAACGATCGACATCGTGGGCGAATAGCAGCGAGCGCATGGCGGTCATCCGCCGGTGCAGCTCAGCAGGCTCGGCATGCATCGCGTCGAGAATCGCCTGCTTGACTCCGTCGGCGTCATAGGGGTTCACCAGGAAGCTGTCGGTCAGTTCCACCGCGGCCCCAGCGAACTCCGAAAGCACGAGAGCGCCGCCGTTGTCGTGCCGGGAGGCCGCATACTCCTTGGCCACGAGGTTCATCCCGTCGCGGTAGGGCGTCACCAGCATGACGTCGGCTGCGACGTAGAAGGCTACGAGCGACTCGCGATCCATGGGCTGGTGCAGGTACTGGATAGGCGGTGCGCCGATCAGGCCGTGGTCGCCAATGGCCCGGCCGATCATGAGTTCGATCTCGTCGCGTAGCCGTTGGTAGTCCTCGACGTTCTCTCGGCTCGGCGTCGCGATCTGGACGAACACGGCCTCGCCCGGTTTGATGCGACCGTCGGCGAGCAACTCGGTGAAAGCCTTGAGTCGGACGTCGATGCCCTTGGTGTAGTCCAGGCGGTCGACGCCGAGGAGTACGAACTTGGGATTTCCGAGTTTGTCCCGGATCGCAGCGGCCTCGTCCTGCACTTCCGCTGTGCGCGCGATTGCGTCGTATTCGGCGGTGTCGATCGAGATTGGGAATGCGCCAACTCGCACGCGCCGGTGGCCTTCTGGGCGGGTCGCATCGCCCAGGGTGAGACCCGTCTCGTCGGGGTCTAGGTCTAGTAGCCGTTGCGTGAGCGAGAGGAAGTTGGCCGCGCCGCTGGGCGTGTGGAACCCGATGAGGTCGGCACCGAGCAGACCTTCGACGATCTCCTTCCGCCACGGCAATTGGGTGAAGAGCTCGACTGGCGGGAATGGAATGTGGAGGAAGAAGCCGATGCGGAGGTCGGGGCGTCTATCCCGCAGGAATCGCGGGACGAGCTGGAGCTGGTAGTCGTGTACCCACACCGTCGCCCCGTGGGCCGCAAGTTCGGAGATGCGTTCGGCGAAGCGTCGATTGACTTCGACATACGGATCCCACAGGTGCCGGTGGTAGGCGGGCGACGCGATGGCGTCGTGATACAGGGGCCAGATCGTGGTGTTGCAGAAGCCTTCGTAGTACCCCTCGATCTCCTCGCGGGTGATCTCCACCTCGCGAAGGGCACATGGCCCGAGCCCGTCGGGGAGAGGATCGAGTTCCACGCCGTAGTCATCGCTTGCGTAGGGATCAGGGGCGTACCGTCCCGACCACCCGACCCACACTGCGTCCACCCCGCGCAGCGCGGGCTCAAGGGAACTCACGAGGCCCCCGGGCGACCTCGACCACATGATGTCCCCATCGGACCCTGAATCGGCCCACACGGGCAGCCGGTTGGCGACGACGACGAGATCGAACGTGTCTGACATGTCTTGACCGTAGGGCGGGAGCACGTTCGGCATCTGCCGAATGGCGCAGTGCGTGATTCATGGGTGAGTTTGTGGGCCCCGGAAACCGAGCTGGAGGGGCCACCGGGTTGGTGGCCCCTCCAGTTCGGTGTGGCACGCACGCCTGATGCCAGCCCCAGCGCCCCCCAGCGGGGGGGCCGACATCGCGATCGTGCCTGCGCGGGCTGGCCTGTGTGGAGTGGACCCGAGGGCCGCTCCGAGGTCTCGCCTCAGCGGGAACGAGTTGATCATTGCGTCAATCTTGAGCCAATGGAAGGCTTAGTTATCAAATCGTTATCAAAAGATTCGCGCGAGTGCTCGGGGCAGGAGCGGTCGTTCGGGCGGTCAGCGCGCCAGATATCCTTCGGGCGCACGTACAAGGCCCGCCGACGTGGCGCAATTGGCAGCGCACCTGATTTGTAATCAGGTGGTTAGGGGTTCGAGTCCCCTCGTCGGCCCTCACGGGTGACCGGCGCGTGTTCTGCGCGCCGGTCCGGCCAGTTGACGCTGGTGCTACCTGACGCGCCAGGTGAAAGTGGTCGTCCCGATCATCCCCGTGGAATCGCGAGCGGTGACGGTGACGGACTTGCTGCCCGTCGTCACGGTTGAGAGCACCGCGCCGCTGATGACGCCGGTGGCGCTGGCGATGGAGAGGCCTGCGGGCAGTGAGGTGGCCGACCACGTGAGCGTCTTGACTGCGCCGGTGGTGGTGCCTGTCACAGTCAGCGGGGTGATGGTCACTCCCCGAGTGGAGGTCTGCGTGGCGGGCTTGGTGACGGTGACTGTGTTACCGCTGATGGTCCACGAGATCGTGGTGGTGCCCTTGATGCCGGTGGAGTCGGTGGCGGTCACCGTGGTGGTGTAGTTGGCCTTGGTGGTGGGGGTGCCGCTGATGACGCCGGTGGCGCTGGCGATGGAGAGGCCTGCGGGCAGTGAGGTGGCCGACCACGTGA
>CAFBPU010000017.1_pt1 | contig 44906 bp, 38 predicted proteins | sample 7269791 | NCBI WGS metagenome assembly CAFBPU01 (sample SAMEA6814154, study PRJEB35770) | freshwater metagenome | biome: Freshwater; feature: Freshwater reservoir; material: water | place: Czech Republic | collected 2017-06-27 | depth 30m m
GGCAGAGAGAGCGCACCAGCGCGGCCCGTAGCGTGGCGAAAAGTCATAGCCCGACACCGGGTCAGCACTGTGGTCGCATGCTCACACATGGAATAGCGTGTGCTCGGCTCCGGTCACGCGAGTTCGTCGATTCCCGAAGGTGGTAGCAGGACATGAGTGAAGTTCGCCCAGGAGGCTCCGGCAGTGCTGCCGAGGTGCCCCAGATGCATCTGCGCTCGGTCAAGCACAGCTTCTCACTGCGATCGGCCTCCGCATTGTCGTTCGCGACCATGCGCCCGATCTTCATCTTCACCGTCGCCGGCGGTGTCCTGCTCACTGCGGGTTCGGGTGCCTGGCTGGCCGTTCTGCTGTGCTACGCCCTCCTGCTGCTGATCGCCTCCGTACTCGCAGAGCTGGCATCGCACTGGCCACTCGAGGGGTCGGTCTACGAGTGGACCCGTCAGCTCATCGGCCCGCGTTCAGGACTCATCGTCGGCTGGGCCTACCTGTGCTCGTATGTGGTGTTCATGGCCGCCATCGCCTACTACGCGGCGCTGAAGATCTTCGGGCTCTTCGATTCCAGCCCTAACCGCGTGGTAGCGGGCATCCTCGCACTGGTCCTGATCCTGCTCGCGACGCTGATCAACCTCGCGGGGCGCGTTTACCTCAAGGCAGTGGCAGTCGCCGCCGCCGCGATCTCACTCGTCGGGTGCCTGATCTTCGCGACGGTACTGCTGATCGGCTACCGCGCCGAGTCACTCGGAGCACTGTTCGCCTCCCCCGCGGACGGCGTCCACGGCTGGGCCTGGCTCAGCGGGCCGTTCCTCTTCGTGCTCGTCACCCTCTCGGTCATCTCGATGCGAGGCGTCGAACTGGTCGCCGAGGTCGCCGAGGAAGTCCGCGATCCCGAGCGCAGCGTCCCCAAGGCCCTCGTCTGGTCGGTCGTGGTTGCTGGCGCGGTGGTTCTTTACACGAGCGCAGCACTCGCCCTCGCGGCCCCCGACGCACTCGCCGGGGCTCAGAAGTTCATCTCACTTCTCGTGGTTCTCGCCTACTCGGGTGCCCTTGTGATCTTCCAGATGGCCGCCTCGCGCACACTGTGGATCACCACGCGCGATCGCGTCCTCCCGGCCCACGCTTACTTCGGACAGCTCTCCAAGGGTGATCGCCTGCCCGTCCGCGCGATCATCGTCGTGGGTATCGTCGCGGCGATCCTGCCGTTCATCACGAGCACCTCGGCAAGTCAGGTGCTCTTCGGCACCGCGGGCGCCGCACTCCTGCTGGCCTACCTCGTCCCGATCCTGGGTGCGGCTCGATCACGGATGCGCGGAACCTGGGCCCGCGGCCCGTGGTCGCTCGGCGGCTGGGGCGGCATCGCCGTGGTGCTGTCAATCATCGCCCTCGTGGGGCTGGTCCTGAACATCATCTGGCCCCGCGCCGACTACTACGGAGACGGAATCACCGCATGGGGACCGATCATCGGCCTCGTGGTGATCATCGTCCTCGGCCTGATCATCAGTGGCTGGGCCTTCCGCGACGGGGGTATCCACACCCGCCACTTCGGTCACACCGACCGTGATCTCCAGCGAATCCGCCTCGCTCACGGCAGCACCTGCTCCCTCTGCCTGCGAACGCTGTCCGAGGGCTCCGAAGCGCAGTGGGATGACTCAGCCCAGGCCCTCACGTGCATCCCGTGCGATGAGATGACCGACTGGATACGTGCGCGTCCGGGCGCCACCGACGCCGAACTGTCGGCAGTCTTCATCGAAGCGCACGAGAGCTACTCGAGCATCGCACCCCCGACCGAGAGCACGCTGCGACGCATCCGCGCCGTTCGGTAATTCACGGGCCCGGGCCGTCACGGCCCGATCAGCGCACGACCCACTCGGCGACGAGGTACCCGACTCCATAGGGTGCCTCGTCGGCGTGCATCCGGGCTTGGAATTCCGCGCCCGCACACAGTGACGAGGCCAGGTGCCAGGCGGGCCAGCCACCCGCACTCACCTCGATCGCGCGCTCGCGATCGAGCGCTCCGAGGTTCGCGGGCAAGCCGGAGGCCAGTGCCGCGGCCACGGCTGCATCGAAGCCCGCAGCCTCGGGGTGCAGGGACGCGGGCGCCTTTTCGGTACGCGCCGCTGAACCATCGGCGACCACGAGCAGGGCCGTGGGCAGGTCCGACTCCAGCAGGTGAGCCACCTCGAGGGCGCGCGAGTCGACCTCGGCCTCGTCGGCCGTCATGTCGATTTCGACCGCGAGCCGCTCCCCCGACCAGCCCGCCTGCTGAAGAAGCCACGTGCCGAGGGTCAGGGCCAACGGGAGTCGCTCACCACCGCCGGGCGCCTGGGGCAAGGGCGGCTCGCCAGGGACGTTGAGTGCGAAGGAAAGGTCGACATCCAGGTCGACTCCGAAACCCCTCAGGGTTCCCGATCCCTCCGTGTACAGACGATTCTTGGCCCCAGCTCCGACGACCACAACCCGCTGGGTGGCAGGTGAGAGGACCTCGGCAAGTGCGGCCATGCAGCCCGCGCGCAGATGGTCGAGCTCGTGCGAGGCTCCCACCCCTACTGCGGGTACGAGGAGAGGGGTGCTCGGAACGAACGCGACGCCAGTAATCACCTGACCGACCCTACGGCCCCCTCGTCATAGCGCCACATGAACCACATGTGCGACGACGACCGGGCGCCTTACGCCCTCATCGTGGGCAGACCAAGTAGGACGGGGCCCGCACCATCGGCCTGGGGGCCCGCCGGAACACCACATGAGCCCTCGGCCTGACGGGCGTCCCAGGCATCGCCGGCGCGCGTGCGCCGAAGGCCCGTCGCTGAGATGTCGGATACCAGGTGGTGAGGCGCGGCGTACGTGATCTCAGCGACCACGAGGTCGCCGGGGCGCGGAGCCTGGGCACCCGGCGTGAAGTGCACGAGACGGTTGTCGGGCGCGCGGCCCGTGAGGCGTCGCGTGGCGCGGTCCTTGCGGCCCTCGCCCTCCGCGACAAGGAGTTCGACGTGCGTGCCCACGAGTCGCTGGTTCTCCTCCCACGCGATCTCCTCGACGAGAGCGGAAAGGGTGCGGTAGCGCTCGCGCACGACGTCGGCCGGCACCTGGTCATCGAACGTCGCCGCTGGCGTGCCAGGGCGCGGTGAGTACTGAAAGGTGAACGCCGAGGCGAAGCGCGACCGTCGCACCACCTCGAGGGTGTCGGCGAAATCAGCGTCGGTCTCGCCGGGAAACCCGATGATGATGTCGGTCGTGATCGCCGCGTCGGGCATCACGGCGCGAACCCGGTCGATGATCCCGAGATAGCGCTCCGCACGATAGGAGCGCCGCATGATCTTCAGGAGCCGATCCGATCCCGACTGCAGCGGCATGTGCAACTGCGGCATGACGTTCGGGGTCTCGGCCATCGCGGCGATGACATCGTCGGTGAAGTCGGCCGGGTGCGGGCTGGTGAAGCGCACCCTCTCGAGCCCATCGATCCCACCGCACGCGCGCAGGAGTTTCGCAAAGGCCTGGCGGTCGCCGAACTCGACACCATAGGCATTGACGTTCTGCCCGAGCAGTGTCACCTCAATGACACCCTCCCCCACGAGAGCCTCGATCTCCGCGAGAATGTCGCCCGGCCGACGGTCCTTCTCCCGGCCCCGCAGCGCCGGCACGATGCAGAAGGTGCAGGTGTTGTTGCACCCCACGCTGATCGCGACCCACGCCGCGTAGGCGGACTCACGCCGCGTCGGCAGGGTCGAGGGGAAGGTCTCGAGCGACTCCAGGATCTCGATCTGCGCCTCGGCGTTGACCCGAGCTCGTTCCAGCAGCGCGGGCAGCGACCCCATGTTGTGCGTGCCGAAGACAACATCGACCCACGGCGCCCGACGGGTGATCTCGCCACGATCCTTCTGGGCAAGACATCCGCCGACCGCAATCTGAAGGCCAGGATGAGTGAGCTTGATCGGCTTGAGATACCCGAGATTGCCGTAGAGCTTGTTGTCGGCGTTCTCGCGCACCGCGCAGGTGTTGAACACCACGACGTCGGCCTGATTGCCCTCGACCGCGCGAACATAGCCAGCGCCCTCGAGTAGGCCCGAGAGCCGTTCGGAGTCGTGGACGTTCATCTGACACCCGTAGGTGCGGACCTCGTAGGACCGGGCGCTGGACATGGAGCCTGATCCTACGTGCACCGGCGTGAGAACTAGGGACTGCGCGTCGGCCAGGACGAGGTCAGCAGAGCGTGGGCGACGAGGCGAATGTTCGAGGGTCGTTCGACGATCCTGTTCACGAACCAGCCGTACCAGTCGGGCCCGTAGGGGATGTACACACGAACCCGCGCACCATCGGCCACCAACCGGGTCTGGTCCTTCTCCCTCACGCCCAGGAGCATCTGGAACTCATAGTCCGAGCGCGATCGGCCCGCGTCCAGCGCCAGAGTCGAGGCGATCCGCACCAGGCGAAGGTCATGAGTGGCGAGCATGGGGTAGCCATCACCTTCAAGGAGGATGCGCGTGCAGCGCACATACGCGGCGTCGATGTCCGCACGGGTGCGGTGAGCGATGCCGGGGCCCGCACCATAGGCACCTTTGACCAGACGTACCCGCGAGCCCTCAGTGGCCAACGCGGCGCAGTCTGCCTCGGTCCGGTGCAAGTAGGCCTGAAGTGCGATGCCGACGTCAGGGGCGATCTGCCGCAGGATGCGGACCGCCTCAAGCGTGTCGGCGACCTCATCGGCACCCTCCATGTCGACCGTCACTCTCACCCCGTTCGCACGCGCGCGCGAGACCACGACCAGCATGCGCGCCAGCGCGCCGTCCCACCCATCGCCGGAGAGGAGCCCGAACTGGGCGAGCTTGATCGAGATCTCCGGTTCGGTCTCGAGCCCACACTCCCCCATCAAGGCCACCAGAGCCTCGAAGGCCTCCACATGCTCGTCGGCTGAGACCTCGTCGAGCACGGGAGGTCGGCGCACGTGAAGGCTGGTGAGAAGACCCCGGCTCTCAGCTTGTCGCGCGACTGCAACCGCCGATACCTCGTCGATGCCGCCGATGAATCGGCCGGTGACGTTCGCCAACGCTGGAGACTGCGTGAGGGTGCGTCTGGCCAGATCGGAGTAGCCAACACGTCGCAGACCTCGTTCGGCGATCCTGATCACCATGGCACTCCTCCTCGTGTCGAAACCCTGCGCCACGTGGGCGATCAGGCTCGTTCGTCGCCTGCGGTGGCGATAACGACGCCGCTGGCCGCTGCAGCGGGGACTACACCGCCAGCGACGCTGGGCGGGTTCGCACCATGTGCGGGATGCTCTGAGCACGCGCGCCCGCCTTCGCGAGCAACGCATATCCCTGCCGCACACGACCTGTTCGGGTCGCCCCGGATCCGTTCCAACCCAGGACATGACGGATCCGCCCCTCGATCTCATCGAGATGCTCATGCGAACTGCCCGACACGGTCACCAGCCAGGGGCTGCTCGCGAGGTCGATCGTGGGTCGCACGCGGTATCCGATGCTGGGGCGCGTCACCCAGCGCACGAACTCCGGCATGGCCTCGACATGCTCCATCCCCTGGACGCTCGCAATGCGCTCGGTCCGGTCGCTGATCCCGCAGATCGTGCGCAGGCGCAGGCTGTCGTAGGCCTCCCAGTTGGGTGTCTGGGAGTGCATCGCGCGAAGCCCCAGATAGTGCTGGGCTGCGAGTTCGAAGGCATCGACCGATCCCGCATGTGCCGTCGCGACGTCATGGGCCTGCCCCGCCCCGGGCAGGCGCGCGCCCACCTCGATAAGACATGGGCCAGCGTCATCCACGATCAGCTCCATGTGGAACGGGCTGCGGCGCAACCCCGCCGCCGTGACCACAGACGCGGCGTACGTGGCAGTGGAAGCGAAGATCGGCGAGTCGTGCCGCACGGACTCGAAGCTGGCCGCGAGATTGGTCCGCCCATTCGCCGCGATGTGATGTGTGCGGTAGACGCTCACGATCGTCACGTGGCCAAGATCGTCGACCTGGCCGTTGACGCAGTACTCGTCGCCGTCGAGGAACTCCTCCATCACCAGCAAGCGGCCCCCGACGCCGGCAAGGTAGGTGTCGATCTCCGTGTCGGACGAGAGACTGGAGAAGAACCCGATCTGACTGTTGTTCATACCGTCATTGGGCTTGAGGACGAACCGCTCGTAACGACCCTCACTCTGGGCGGCGCGCACATCGACGAGCGTGCGCACCGCGGTCGTAGCGTTGATCCGCGGACCACCCGGAACTGAACGCAGGTGCTGCTTGAGCGCGGACTTGTCGCGGAAGCGTCGGACGTCATTGGGGTCGGCCCACGCGATGCCGAGCGCCTCAGCGAGCGTGACGGCTGGCTCGACGCGCAGTTCGTTGTGAGGGATCACCGCGAGGACATCGTGTCGACGCCGCAGATCCTCCGCCGCGCTGGCCAGCGATCCGGACTCCGCCGAATAGTGAGCCAGCACTGCGCGAGGACGTGCGAACCAGGTCGCCGCGTGCGCACGTTCCCATCGCGAGGTGTCCGTGTACACGCACACGGTGCCGACACCCCAGAGGCGATCGCACACCTCGGAGAAGCGCCCCGCGTAGGGATGATCAGGGTCGAGCAGAACCACAACAGAACGCGTCAACGCTCTCACCCCCCGGCAAGCACACCCACACCCGATTCACCCAACATAGTGATCACCGGGCGACTGCGGAGGGTCTTCACGAGAGACGACGGGAGAGCAATCCGATCAACGCGCCCACGGATGTGACACTGAATGCGACGGCGAGCGCGAGGCACCATCCCCCGATGACGTCGCTGGGCCAGTGCACACCCAGCACCACCCTCGACGCGCCGATCGCAATACCGACGATCACCCACGGCAGCGCGAACCCCACGGCGACCGATCTCCTGCGGATCACCGCTGCGCACGCGATGCCACACGCAGCCCACACTGCGAGGCCGGCGGTGGCGTGGCCCGAGGGGTAGGCGTAGGTCGTCTCGGTGGCGAGGGCATCGGGCCAGGTCGGCCGCGGACGCTCCAGGACACCCTTCACCACGTCCGTGATCAACGGCGCACCGGTCGCGACGATCACTAGCGCGATCGATAGCCGCCATCGCCGGGCGAGCAGCAGCACCACCACCGCGAGGACCGTGACAAGGGTGCACACCTCCCGTCGGCCGAGAAAGGCGAGAACGTGTGACCCCTGCACGGCCCAGGGGGTCGTGTTCGCCCACGCGTGAACCGAGGAGGACATGGTCGAATCAAGATCGAGCAATGGCGCCCACCTGCGGGCCACCAACCAGCCGATGACGAGCACGACCAATGCCGAGAACACTGCGCCGAGAATCACACCCTTGGTGCCCAGAATGCCCGCTGAGCCCGAAGGGCCCGCGGTCTTCGGCTCGCCCGCCGGGTCCTCCGGTTTAGGCATGGGCGCACTCGGCCGGCCCCGTCAGCGGCACCCTCAGCGGGCCAGACCGGTCGCGCGAGACTCGCGCACCACCGTCACCCGAATCTGACCTGGGTAGGTGAGTTCCTGCTCGATCTCGGCCGCAATATCGCGGGCGAGGACCTGCATCCCGATGTCGTCCACTTCATCGGGAAGCACCACGACGCGCACCTCACGTCCTGCTTGCATCGCGAAGACCTTGTCGATGCCCTCGTGCGCGGCCGCGATGGCCTCGAGGCGCTCGAGGCGCTCGACGTAGTGCTCCAGCGACTCGCGCCGGGCGCCGGGACGTCCGCCGCTCATCGCATCGGCCGTCTGCACGATTACCGCCTCGAGGGTGCGCACCTCGATCTCATTGTGATGCGCCTCGATCGCGTGCACGACGTCCTCATGTTCGCCGTAGCGTCGGGCAACCTCCGCACCGATGATCGCGTGCGATCCCTGGACCTCGTGGGTAAGCGCCTTGCCGATGTCATGCAGGAGGGTGCATCGCTTGGTGTGCTCGATCGGCAGGCGAAGCTCTGCGGCCATGATTCCCGCGATGTGCGCGGCCTCGGTGAGGTGCCCGAGGACGTTCTGGCCGTAGGAAGTGCGGTATCGGAGTCGACCGAGAAGGGCGATGAGGTCAGGGTGCATGTCGCCGATGCCGAGATCGACGAGGGCGTCCTCACCGGCCCTGACGCAGCGCGCCTCGATCTCCACGCGGCTGCGCTCGTACTCCTCCTCGATGCGGGTCGGCTGGATCCTGCCGTCCGCGATGAGTGCCTCGAGGGTGAGACGTCCGATCTCGCGGCGCACCGGGTCGAAGCAGGACAGGAGCACAGCCTCAGGTGTGTCGTCGATGAGCAGGTTGACCCCGGTGACAGCCTCGAACGTTCGGATATTGCGACCCTCACGACCGATGATGCGGCCCTTCATGGAGTCGTCCGGCAAGTGGAGCACCGACACGGTCGACTCGGACGTCTGTTCCGAGGCGATCCGCTGCGCCGCCAGCGTGACGATCCGGCGGGCACGGTCCTCACCCTCCTCCCGCGCCTCGCGCTCGATCTCACGCACCGTCAGTGCAGCCTCGCGCTTGGCCTGGTGCTCGATCGTGGTGACAAGTTCAGCGCGAGCCTCGGCCGAGGTCAGGTTCGCCACTCGCTCAAGCGCCTCGGCGCGCAATTGGCCCTGATGCGCCTCACTTTCGGCGATCTCGGCGCTACGGCGCAGGAGTTCCGCCTCGGTCTCGTCGGCGCTCATCCGCCGAGCGGCCAGGGCAGCGAGCTCAAGATCAAGACGCGCTTCGCGTTCGGCGAGGCGGGTCTCACGACGCTGCGCTTCTTCACGGAGCAATGCCAGTTCGGCACGTGTGGCTGCGATCTCGGACTCGATCGCGGTACGTCGTTCCTCGGCACGACGGACATCGTCGGCGGCCTCCGCGCGAGCCTGCTCAGCAGCCGCGAGGCCCTGCTCGGCGAGAGAGCGTGAGGCCTGCGCGTCAGCCTGCGCGTTCCTCAGGACATGGTCGGCGCGATCATCGAGCTCTCGCTGACGGCGCTGAAGCTCGACCTCGACGCCCGCAGCGACCGACACGGCATTCTCGCGCCCACTACGCCGACGTCGGGACAGTTGACCTGCACCGATCAGCGCGACCCCGAGCGCGATGCCGACGACAACCGCCAGTACCAGGACGATCACCGGATCCATGGTGGGCCCCTTCACGCGAACGGCACCGACCTGATCAGGGCACCACCGATCGTGGCTGCGCCACAGCGCAGCCACGATCAAATCAGCCTGGACGGCCAGTTGTGAGCAGTGTCAGTTCGTCGGGGTCGGGCACAGGGCCCGACCCAGCCAGATTACTGGTTGATCAATCCCTCACGCACCTTGACAGGAAGCTGCCGGTGAACGCGGATCGGTCAACGTGGGCCAGTCAACGTGGATCGGTCAACGTGGGCCAGTCAACGTGGGCCGACTCACTCGGAAGCCGAGGCCACGAGGAGCTCGTCGACGTCGTCGGTGATCTCGTCAGCCCCTCCCTCGATCTCGAAGTGTGGGAGAACTCGAGCCAGCCACGACGGCAGCCACCAGTTGGCCCTGCCCAGGATCGACATGAAGGCCGGGACGAACACCAGCCGGATGAGGAAAGCGTCGACGAGGACGGCCGAGGCCAGCGCGATGCCGAACAGCTTGATGGTGTTGTTCGGGGTCGGGATGAACGCGGCGAACACACTCGCCATGATCAGCGCGGCCATGAGCACCACACGACCGGAACCGGCCAGGCCGCGACGCACAGCCGCGGCATTGTCCTGGGTGCGACCCCACTCCTCTTGCATCCGACTGACCAGGAACACCTGGTAGTCCATCGAGAGCCCGAACAAGATCGCGAACACCATGACGGGAAGGAAGGGGAAGATCGGGCCGATCCCGGTGACCCCGAGCAGGCCGTTGAGCCAGCCCCACTGGAAGACCGCCACCGTGATGCCTGTCGAGGCCGCGAATGAGAGCAGGCTCGTGACCACAGCGGTGAGTGAGACGACCGCCGACCGGAACAACACGAGCAGCATGAGGAATCCGAGGCCAACCACCACCGAGAGGAAGACCGGCATCGCCTTTGTCATGACCGTGCTGAAGTCGGCCACGATCGCCGTCGTGCCTCCGACATAGGCGAGAGATCCGGTGCTCGCCGCCACCGGCGGCAGGGTCTCGTTGCGCAGCCTGTCCAAGAGCTCGCTGGTCGCGAGATCCTGCGGGCCGGTCGTGGGCTGCACCTGCACCAGGGTGATGGCGGAGTCCTTGATCTGACCGCCCATGATCGGCAGCATGTCGGAGTTCGGAACGGTCTTGGCGACTCCGTCGGTCGCCTCGAGGGCAGCGACGATCTTGCCCAAGCTCGCTACGTCACCGTTCTTCGGCAGCTGCACCGCGATGAAGAACGGTCCATTGGCCCCCGGGCCGAAGCCCTCGGAGGTCAGGTCGTAGGCGATGCGCGAGATGCTGCCCTCCGGCGTGCCCGAGTCGTCGGGGAAGCCCAGGCGCAGCGAGAGGGCCGGTACCGCCAGGAGTGCGACGATCGCGACAGACAGGACTGCGGGTACCAGCGGGCGCTTCTGGATGAGTCGTCCATAGTGGGCCCAGCGGCCACCCTCGGGGTGGAACTCGCGAGTCCAGCGGGAATGGCGAGTGAGGCCGTAGATCGCGCGGAAAGGCTTCGCGATCACCCCCAGCTTGATCTTCTCCAGACCGCGCGCGATCAGCAGAGACACAGGTGTCACCGCTCGCTCGCCGAGCAAGGACAGCAACGCTGGCAGCAGCCACACAGCCGAGAGCATCACCAGGAGAACCGTGCCCGACGCCGCGAGGGCAAGGCCGTTGAAGAAGTTGATGCGCATCACGAACAGCCCAAGCAGGGCAATCACGACTGTCGAGGCGGCGAACACCACCGCGCGCCCGGAGGTGTTGACCGATTCAAGGGCGGCCGCCTTCGCGGCATGGCCGGCGTGAACTGCCTGACGGAATCTATTGATGACGAATAGGGAGTAGTCGATGCCAACTCCGAGGCCGATCATTGCCGCCAGTGTCGGCGCAAAGGTCGCGACGTCGAGGAAGCGAGCGACGAAGAGAAGGAACGTGGCACCGAGCGCCACGCCAAAGATCGCGGTGAGAAGGGGGAGCCCCGCGGCGATGAGCGATCCGAACGCCACCAGAAGAATGATCAACGCGACTGTGACGCCAACCCCCTCACTGCTCGGCGGCTCCTGGCCGGCGAATGCGAGTACCTGGCCATTGGCCCCGACTGTGATGCCGTCCTTGGCATTGGCCGCCTTCACCGCATCGATGATCGCCTTGGCAGTGGTGGAGGGCACGGCGCTGCCGTCTCCGCTGCCGCTGAAGGTGACCACTGCCTTGGCTACATGTCCATCTGGGCTCACCGGCGAGAACGCCTGGGCCGCTGCTGCGAGAGCAGTCTTCACCGCGTCCTGCTGGGCCGCCGGCACTGTCGTGAGGTCGGGCTGAGGGGACGGCGCGGGGCATCCGGAACCTAGCCCCTTGCCCGTGGTGCTGTAGGGATCGGTGACGCACGCGACCCCAGGCAGTGTCGAGATCGTCGTGAGCAGCGGCGTGATCACCGACGCACTGGCCGGATCGATCGCGCTGGCTCCGGCGGTGTCAGGTGACCACAGGATGCTCGCGGTCGCACTGGTAGCGGCCGAGGCCTGACCGCCCTTCATCTGACCCAGGAGCTCCTGGGCCTTGAGGGATTCGGTGTCAGGAAGGGAGAAGGAATCGTTGAGGGTTCCGCCGAACTTCCCGCCGAGGGTGAAGATGGCAATCACCAGCACGACCCAGGCGCCGAGCGCCCACCACGGTCGACGCACAGCCCAACGGGACAGACCACCCATGACTCTTCATCCCTCATTCTCATCCGGGCGCTGGGCCAGGATCTCGGCGTGAGGTCCAACCGACCTCGTCACTACATGTGCTACACACGTACCTAGCGAATACCCTAGATTACATGTCTCGGGCACGCAATTCGGCCAGCAGGTCGCACTGCCAGCCCCAGGAGGTGACCACATGACCGTCAACGCCCACACTCAAGCCTCGCACCTTCCCGACGACCTCGTGGACACTCTTGACAAAGCCTTTCGGCGGTTGCGCAAGTCACAGGTAAGGCCGCCGGCCGGACAGGTGCCCGTGCCATGCCTGGGCCGTCAGCTCGACATGGCCAAGATCTTCGCGTGCGATGCCCTATCCGAACTCGCGGAAAGTTCATCGTCGGTATCGGTGAAGGATGTCGCGACCGCCCTCGACCTCGAACACTCGACCGTGAGTCGATTGCTCGGCGAGATCGAGGAAGACGGCCTCCTGACACGAGGCGTCGACCCGAACGATCGCCGACGAACCACCGTCGAGCTCACTTCCCTGGGCCGAGCAGTCGTCGCCGACGCCACAGCGATATCGAGATTCTTCACCCGCACCCTGCTCTCGGAGTGGCCACGGGAGGATGTGGAGGTGCTCACCGACCTGATGACCCGTCTGAGCGACACCGTGCACGAACGACTCGGCCTTCTCCCCGAACTTGCCCGGGCCGAGTTCAGCACAACCCTTGGCCAGGGATACCAGGACCCGTCTACTCCCCCAGCCGAGCCGCGTCACTGAGTTCAACGTCGAGGCCCTCGAGAAAACGAGTCTCGAGCTCATCCAGCTCACGTTCAGCCAGAAGTGCCTCGCGGACCACCCGCATCGACAGGCCTCCCGGGTAGCCCTTGCGCGCCAACATGCCGACCAGGCGCCGAGTGCGCACCTGAACCTCGAGCGTGCGGGTCGCCGACATTCGCCGGGCGACGAGAGCATGGGCTGTCGCGATCTCGTCGTCGGGGTCAAGACCCTCGAGCGCCTCGGCCACGATCTCGTCGGTGACACCACGGCCGCGAAGCTCCTGGCCGATCGCCCGGCGAGAGAGACCGCGACGGGAGTGACGGGATCGGACGTAGTTCTGCGAGAAGGCCGCATCATCGACGAGGGACACGTCGACGAGGCGGTCAAGGACAACTGCCGCGATATCAGGATCCACATCCTGGCGCCGCAGTACGGTCTCGAGTTGGCCGCGCGTCCGTGGCCCCATCGTCAATTGGCGCAGACATATCGAGCGCGCGTGATCGACAGGATCAGCCTCGATGGCCTCGTCCGACGACCCCGGTGCAGGGCCGTCGGACGAGCCACGGCGGACGCTGGACATGCGCCCTCCGCCCGAGGATCTCGTCGTCTTAGACGTCGATATCAACGGGGGCCATCGACGAGACCGCAGCGATAGCAGCAACAGCGGCGGCGTCGCTGATCGCGGTGAGGTCGGTGACCGCAGTTCCGGAGTTCGGCCCGATACCGAGCTTGTCCTTGATCTTGTGTTCGATCTCGTCCGCGAGGTGCGGGTTGTCCTTGAGGAACTGTCGAGCGTTCTCCTTGCCCTGCCCGAGCTGGTCACCCTCGTAGGTGTACCAGGCGCCGGACTTGCGCACGAAACCCTGATCGACGCCGATGTCGATGAGGCCCCCCTCGCGGGAGATGCCCTCGCCGTAGATCATGTCGAACTCGGCCTGCTTGAACGGCGGGGCCATCTTGTTCTTCACGACCTTGACGCGAGTGCGGTTGCCGACGGCCTCGGTACCATCCTTGAGGGTCTCGATCCGACGGACGTCGAGCCTGATGGAGGCGTAGAACTTCAGCGCCTTTCCACCGGTGGTGGTCTCGGGGCTGCCGAACATCACCCCGATCTTCTCGCGCAGCTGGTTGATGAAGATCGCGGTCGTGTTGGAGTTGCTGAGAGCGCCTGCAAGCTTGCGCAGTGCCTGCGACATGAGTCGGGCCTGAAGCCCCACGTGGCTATCACCCATCTCGCCCTCGATCTCCGCACGCGGCACAAGTGCGGCGACGGAGTCGATCACGATGATGGCGACCGCACCTGATCGGATCAGCATGTCGGCGATCTCGAGTGCCTGCTCACCGTTGTCGGGCTGGCTGACCAGGAGCGCGTCGATGTCGACGCCTAGGGCCTTGGCGTACTCGGGATCGAGTGCGTGCTCGGCGTCGATGATGGCGGCGATACCACCCTGCTTCTGCGCATTGGCGATCGCGTGCAGCGCCAGCGTGGTCTTGCCAGAAGACTCGGGCCCATAGATCTCGACGACCCGGCCACGGGGAAGGCCTCCGATACCCAGCGCGATATCGAGTGCGACCGATCCGGTGGGGATGACCTCGACGGGCACCCTGCCCTCGGAACCGAGACGCATCACGGAACCCTTGCCGAACTGACGCTCGATCTGGGCCAGGGCGGCCTCGAGCGCCTTCTCGCGATCGGAACCGCCGGAGCGTCCTGGGGTCTTGCGGTCGGAGGGGGCCATGCGGACCTGCCTTCGTGTGACGGGGATGACGACGAGTGAGACGCTACGGATCGGGTCCGACAACGCCTCCCGTCGAGACCGAACCCTGGGGAGCGTCGACGTTGGTCGACTCCTGTGGATCCTGGTGTCCGCGGCGGGAGAGGTGCGGTCGATCAGGTGGTGCGAGACACAGACTAGGTCGAACGGGTGTTCGATCGAGTCACGACACGCCGACGCGATCGAACAGATGTTCCCCTGGAGAACTCCATCCCTCCACGCGTGCGCGGTGCTTCTACGCCCGACTCGGCGAGGCAACCCCTAGCGGTCGCGGGGCGGGAGCCCGAGATCTGCGTGCACCGCCCGCCAGATGGCCAAGGTCGGTTCACCACCGGCGATGGCCTGCACAACAGTGCGACCCCCGAGCGCGGCCAGGACATGGTCACTGGCCCACGAATGCGCGTAGCCCGACCCGAGCGCGAGCTCGAGCCGCCGCCAAAACTCGGTGAGACGCACGACGTCAGGTTACGAGAGAGTGCGCCAGCCCCCGACACCGACACGGCCCGGCGGTCGCCGGAGGTTCTTCATCACGCCGACGGCTCCGCGAAAGATGTCATGCGCACTGCCATCGGCAGCGCCCACGCGATCATGCGGGCCTGCGCGGCACGTGAATCAGAGGTACCAGGTGAGATCACATGTGAGGCGAGCCAACGGCACACGAGGTCGACCGGCTCCGGTTCATCCGATCTCCCGGCCGCTCCAAGGATCAGACTCACCTCGTCACGGATGAGATCCCATCGGGCCCCTGCCCCGGGGCTGGTCGCCCCCAGCAGCGCGGCCGGCTCAACACCCCGCAGACCCGCGAGAACGACATGCCCGGCCACACCATCCGCCGCGCGGGTGAGCGCCACGGCCAGATCACCGGCAGCGAGATCACGGCAGTCAGCACCAAGATCGGCGACCTCGGCCCCGAGCAGCCCGGACACCAGATCGTCCTTGGTACGAAAGTGGTTGTAGAGCGTTGCCTTTGCCAGCCCGCCACGCACCGCGACCTCGGACATCGTCGCCTTACGAAGGCCGACCTCACCAAGCACACGTCGCGCACCATCGAGGGCAGCCGAGCGGGTACGTCCCATCGCATTGCCTGCGCGGGAATGCGGTGACGGGTCGGGCATGGCTGCCGATCAGGCCGCAGCGACGACCGACGAGCTCGCGACCGGGAGGTCGGTGACGTGCGTGACGCCCTCGAGTACCGCGACCTCGTCGCTCACCGACCGCAGGACCATCGCCAACGGGACATGCAGCGCGGTACAGATCGAGGCGAGCAGTTCACTGCTGGCCTCCTTCTGGCCGCGCTCGACCTCGGAGAGATAGCCGAGGGAAACCCGTGCAGCGGATGACACCTCACGCAGGGTGCGTCCCTGGTCCTGGCGGCGGCGGCGAAGCTCATCGCCAATCACGCGACGAAGCACGATCACGGGCGCACCTCCTCTCGCAACTCGATCACGGTCGACGCCGACCGTGGCACCACCGTACCGGGCACTGTGGGCGGGGGTGGCCAGTGCACCTGGTCGCGCGATCTCGGCGCGTCGCGGTGCAGGCGCGGCGGCAGCGACGGAACTCGACATCGGACGAACCTCTCGGGAGTGGACAGGGCCGCGTTCTCTCCCGTCACCAAGACCGGAAGAGGGGATCACATGCCCTCAACAACCCGATCCTGCTCCCGTGTTCCCGTTGGCGCCAGCGGAAACAGCAGACGGGCGGGGAAGTAGGCCCGCGACCGGGCCCGAGCCGGGCCTGATGTTGGGCTCAGCGCGCGGCAACTTGGCCGAGTAGGGCGAGTGCAGCCTCCACCGTGGCGACCCGAATCGCAGCTCGGTCACCCACGGACGAGAGGTCGAGCAATTCCACGACGGGCCCACCCGGGCCCACCACGGCGATATGGACCTCACCGATCGGATGTCCATCCTGAGGAGCAGGCCCGGCTACTCCCGTGGTGGCTAGGCCATAGGTGGCACCAAGTTTCGCCGCGACGCCCCGTGCCATCTCCATGGCCACGTCCGCATGCACAGCGCCTTCACGGGCGAGCAGGGCGGCATCGACACCCAGCAAGGCCACCTTCAGATCGCTCGCGTAGGCCACGACTCCCCCGCGGAAAGCAGCCGATGATCCAGGCACGGATGTGAGAGCCGCCGCGACGAGGCCGCCGGTGAGCGACTCGGCAACGGCCACCGTGTCGCCCCGGGCTATGAGCGCCGCCATGATGTTGGCCGCCAGCACGCTCTCGACGGTCGGCGAGAGCTCGATCATCAGCTGCTCACCCGTCATCGCCGCGCCTGCGCGCGCAAGCGCCAGGCGCGCGCTAGGTAGTCGACTCCGGTCAGGATCGTCAGAACGACCGCGACGACGAGCACCGCACTGCGAACAGTGACGAGTGCGCCACTGAGCGGCAGCAAGTAGAGCAGGATCGCGAGCAACTGCGCGGCCGTCTTCGCCTTACCTCCAGGGCTGGCCGCGATCACACCCCACCGGATCACCCAGAAGCGAAGGACCGTGACGCCCACCTCGCGAACCAGCATCACGACGGTGACCCACCACGGCAGTTCGCCGAGCCAGGAGAGGGCGACGAACGCCCCACCCGTCAAGGCCTTGTCGGCAATCGGATCGAGAATCTTCCCGAAGCTGGTGACCAGACCCTGACGACGAGCGAGCTCACCGTCGACCAGATCGGTGATTCCTGCAACGACGAAGACCACCGCTGCCCAGGCGCGCGACACGGTGTCATCACCTCCGTCGCGCACGAGCAACCAGATGAAGACAGGAACGAGGAATAAGCGCAGGATCGTCAAGGCATTAGGGATGTTGCGGATAGACGGCGAGAGTGCCTGGTCGCCCACGTGGCCCGAGGGCGCCGGCTCGCTCACGCGCGCGGCCTCAGCGATGCGATGAGGTCGACGCCGTCGGATCCCACCACCGTGGCCATGACCAGATCGCCCACCCGTAACGCGGCGCCCTCATGGTCCACCAGCGTCGTATTGCCATCTACCTCGGGCGCCTGATGTGCGCCACGGCCCTCGATGGTGTCTGCGACCTGCTCGACGAGCACCTCGATACTCTCTCCGATGCGGTCCTCGGCCCGTTGCGCGGTGAGTTCCTCGACGAGGGCCGAGATGCGCTCGACACGCTCGCGGATGGTGTCGAGGGACAGCTTGCCGTCGTAGGTCGCTGCCTCAGTGCCATCCTCGTCGGAGTAGCCGAAGACCCCGACGGCATCGAGGCGCGCGGCGACCAAGAAGCGTTCGAGCTCATCGACGTCAGCGTCGGTCTCCCCCGGGAATCCCACGATGACATTGCTCCGGGCACCAGCGAGGGGCGAAAGTGCGCGGGCCGAAGCCAGCAGGTCGAGGAAGGACTCGGTGCCACCGAAACGGCGCATGCGTCGGAGCACCGTCGGCGAGGAGTGCTGGAAGGACAGGTCGAAGTAGGGCACCACACCGGAGGTGCTCGCGATCGTCTGGACAAGGGTTGGCCGGGTCTCGGCCGGCTGGAGATAGGAGACCCGCACCCAGTCCACGCCGTCGATTCCGGCGAGCTCAGGCAGCAGGGTCTCCAGCAGCCGAAGATCGCCGAGGTCCTTGCCGTAGGACGTCGAGTTCTCACTGACCAGCACGATCTCGCGGACACCCTGATCCGCGAGCCAGCGCGCCTCCTCGATCACATCTGAGGGACGACGCGAGACGAAAGAACCGCGGAAGGAGGGGATCGCGCAAAAGGCGCACCGGCGATCGCACCCGGAGGCGAGTTTGAGGGGTGCGCTCGGTCCGCTGCCCAGACGCCGACGGACCACGCGAGGACCACTGGCCGGGGCAATTCCTTCGGGGAGATCGGGTTCCTCGCGCTGGGCGTGGCCCGGAAGTGCCACAGCGGCGGCAGCCCGATCGACAGGTGTCACAGGCAGCAGCAGGCGGCGGTCACGGGGGGCATGTGGCACGTGTGGCTCACCCGCGATGATTCGTCGCAAACGCGCGCCGATATCGCCGTAGTCGTCGAACCCTAGGACTGCGTCGGCCTCGGGGAGTGACTCCGCGAGTTGGTCGCCATAGCGCTCGGCCAGGCAGCCGACCGCGATGACCGCCTTCGGGCGACCGTGGGCCTTGAGATCGGCAGCGGCCAGCAACGTGTCGACGGAATCCTTCTTGGCCGCCTCGACGAAACCACAGGTGTTGACCACGACAGCGTCTGCGTCGGCCGCATCCTCGACGAGCACCCAACCATCTGCTTCGAGGCGACCGGCGAGCTCCTCGGAATCCACCTCATTGCGGGCGCAGCCCAAGGTCACGAGGGCGACTCGTCGAGGCTCGATGAGGGCCGGCGCGGGGGGCGTGGTCATATGCAGAGCCTATGCGCCGGCGCCGAGGACCGAACCGCTCAGGCCACGCTGCCGGTCTGGTCGCCCGGCCCGAAGCTGACCTTCAACACCTGTCCCGAGGTTCCGGGCGCACCAAGGTCGCGACCGTTCACATTCAGAGTGACAGCACCAGCATTGCCCAGGACGAGGGCGACGTTTGTCCTGTCGGTGAAACTCTTCTCCTCGCCCAGCCGGAGAGTGCCCTCGAACAGGGTGGTACCCGTGGCGCCCGCCGTAACCCGGACCCAGGAGGCACGGCCAGTGACAGTGAGGCGAACGGTCACTCCATCGGCCGCCGCCACGATGTCACCGGGGCCGCTCGTCGCCGGCTGGGGCGAGTCGGTCGCACCTGGCTCCGTCGCCGGGCTCGTGAGCGGTGCGGGCTCGGCCGGCGTTGACGATGACGAGGACGGCGCCGCCGCTGCGGGCACGGACGGGCGCTGCGAAAGATAGGAGACGACCCCAACGCCGATGATGACCGCGAGTGCTAGCCCCATGGCAGCGGTCCAGTTAGGGCCGCTGCGACCTCGACGGACGGACACACCGAGCACACCAGCCAGGGACGAAAGCCCATACTCAGGGCCCTCCTCCATCAGTCGAGTCGGTTGCTCGACCGGCCGCACGGACACGAACGGCGGGGGTGCCAGCCCCCGCTGGCGATCGAAGGCGCCCGTGAGCGCCGCAGGATCAATTCCCATCGCGGTGGCGATGCTCTTCAAGTGCCCGCGGGCATACACATCGCCGCCGCAGTGCCGGAAATCATCGCTCTCGATGTCAGCGATAAGTGTCGCTCGGATCCGCGTCGCTGCCGCTACCTGCGCGATGGTCATCCCGACGGCTTCGCGCGCACTCGACACAGTGGAACCCACTGTCCGTTGCGGCTCGCTCATGTCATCGACCTTCATTCGACTGCGGCAGATATGTGATGGTGGATCTGACTTGTGCCGAAAACGCCCACGTCGGCGAGTCGACACTCACTGACTATCACGATGCTAGGGGCGAACCCCGATGCGGCGCCAGCCAACCTGGCAGATGCGGCGACGCCAGCCACCGATCAGGCACCACCCAGCAGGGCCAGGATGCCCTCGAGCTCATCGGGACTGACCAATACCTCACGCGCCTTACTGCCCTCGCTGGGTCCCACGATCTGGCGGCTCTCCATGAGGTCCATGAGCCGCCCGGCCTTGGCGAAGCCCACTCGCAGCTTGCGCTGGAGCATGGAGGTGGACCCAAACTGAGTGGTCACCACGAGTTCCACGGCTGCCCTGAGCAGATCGATGTCGTCACCGATCTCCTCGTCGACCTCCCTGGCCTGACCAGCGGGAGGGGCGACATCCTGGCGGTAGTTCGGCGCCAGTTGAGTCTTGCAGTGGGCCACGACCGCGCGGATCTCGTTCTCGGTAACCCATGAGCCCTGCAATCGAATCGACTTGCTGGCCCCCATCGGCAGGAAGAGCGCATCCCCTTGTCCAACGAGCTTCTCCGCGCCCGGTCCGTCGAGGATCACACGGCTGTCGGTAAGGCTGGAGGTGGCAAATGCGAGCCGGCTGGGCACATTGGCCTTGATCAAACCTGTGACGACGTCGACGCTCGGGCGCTGCGTGGCCAGCACCAGGTGGATCCCTGCGGCGCGGGCGAGCTGAGTGATGCGCACGATCGAATCCTCGACGTCACGAGGGGCCACCATCATCAGATCGGCGAGCTCGTCGACGATGACGAGGAGGTAGGGATAGGGCGTGATCACCCGATCACTTCCGGGGAGCGGCTGCACCTGCCCACCGCGCACCGCCTTGTTGAAGTCGTCGATGTGACGGAAGCCGAAATGCGCGAGGTCGTCGTAACGCAGGTCCATCTCGCGCACGACCCACTGGAGGGCCTCGGCGGCCTTCTTCGGGCTGGTGATGATCGGTGTGATCAGGTGGGGAACGCCCTCGTAGGCCGTGAGCTCGACACGCTTGGGGTCGATCAGCACCATACGAACTTCGTCTGGTGTCGCACGCATGAGGATGCTCGTGATCAGGGTGTTGATACATCCGGACTTGCCGGCACCCGTGGCCCCGGCGACGAGAATGTGGGGCATCTTCGCCAGGTTGGCGCAGATGAAACCGCCCTCGACGTCCTTGCCGAGCCCGACGACCATCGGGTGGTGATCGCTGGTGGCCGCCTTGCTGCGCAGAACATCGCCCAGGCTCACCAGTTCCCGGTCGGTGTTGGGGATCTCGATTCCGATGGCCGACTTGCCAGGGATTGGCGACAGGATCCGGACATCGGCGCTCGCGACCGAGTACGCGATGTTCTTCGACAGCGCAGTCACCCGCTCCACCTTCACGGCCTGACCGAGCTCGACCTCATAGCGGGTGACGGTCGGACCGCGGGAATAACCGGTGACCGCCGCGTCGATGTCGAATTGCTCCAGGACCGCAGTGAGCCGGTCGACGACGGCATCGGACGCCTTGCTAGTCGCCTTGTGCACCGCACCCGGCTTGAGGGAGTCAGCAGGTGGAAGGTGGTAGGTGACGTCACCCGAGAGCGCCAACTGCTCGACACGTGAGGGCGACCGAGGCAGCGGGTGAGCCACGGCACGTGAACCGGGGGTGAGGATCTCTCCCGTGCCGACGTCGATCGTCCGGGTGTCGGAGTGGTCGGGGTAGTCGAGCTGTTCACCGTCGACAACGTCGATCTCGTCGTCAAACCGGACGCCTAGGTCGTCGGCCCGGCTCCGGCGAGGCCGCCTCGGTATCGCATCGGCCACGAGCGGAGACTCAAACGCAACATCTCCGGAGAGAAGGCCGAGCCCGACGTCGGATGAACCGGACCTTCGTCGGTACCAACGGCCGGGACGGCGCGGCACCTCCGCTGACAAACCCTCGGAGGACTCGGGGCCGCCCTCAAGGGAGTCGAGATCCCTCCCGGAAATTCGACGGAACAGGGCGCGGACGCGCGCAGGCGCAGCGGCCACCGGTGTCGCGGTCACGACCAGGAGGCCGAAGATCGCGAGCAGAAGAAGGAGTAGCCCGGCGACGATCGGGTGTGTCGCGGCCACGATGGGCGCCGAGGCGATCCAGCCGATCCATCCGCCTCCGGAGGCCATGGCGTCACCACCCTCGGCGGGAACGGGGGTCCCGCGGACGAGATGGACGAGGCCGCACGCGGAAAAGACCAAGGCACTGCAGCCGACCGTGATACGTCCGGTGGCCGCACTTTCCTCGGGTAGTCGCAGAACTCGCCAGGCAAGTGCGAGCAGTAGGAAGGGAAGTGCCCAGGCCAGGCTCCCGAGAGCGCCACCCACGAGCAAACCAATCACGGATCCGAGACCCGTGCGAACGTCCCACCAGACAGCGAACGCCACCAGGATCGCGGCCGCCACAAGGACGAGGCCTAGTCCGTCACGTCGGTGGGCCGGGTCTAGTTCGCGCGCACTATGCCCGATTCGCCGCACCAGGGCGCCGAGGAGATGGCCGATCCCCAACCAGACGGCTCTGATCGCGATACCAAGACCATGTGCGACGCGCGCGGGCACCGAGGGACCGGACGCGGCCCGCGTTCTGCCGGACCGACTCGTGTCACTGGTGCGAGGACGCGCCGACGCTGGCCTTGGTCCAGAGGCCGCGGCCCTGGACGAACGCGTAGTGCCGCCTGAGCGGCTCGAGGGGGAAGTCCCGGTCCGGCCCGCGCCCGAACGGGAACGCGACGGAGCGGGCGAGCGGGTCGCCATGATCCCGAGGGTACTCACACCACCCCCACGAACCCCGCACGCCACACCGCCCCCACCCGTTCCGGTGAATGTGCCCTGGGCGGCCCTAGAGGCCGCTGGGCTTCCCCCGATCATGGCCCTGTAGGCCCGCTAGGCGACATTCCCCGACCCTCACTTGGTCGGGGACACGCCGAAGGCTGTGGACACAGTGGGGAGCCCTAGCGGCTCCTAGCGCCGCCCAGGGCACATTGACCGAAAAAAGGGGGGGTCAGGCTTCTACGACGATGGGGACGATCATCGGGCGACGACGGTGCTGGTCGTTGACCCAGCGGCCGAGGGTGCGGCGCAGGATCTGTTGGAGCACGTATTGGTCCGTCGTGCCCTCACGCAAGGCATCCTCGATCACCGTTCGAATCTTCGGGAGAACGGCGTCAAAGACTGACTCGTCCTCGACGAAGCCGCGGGCCTGGATCTCCGGCCCGGCTGTGATCTTGCGGTCGACGGAGTCGATCACCACGAAGCAGGTGATGAACCCCTCGGTGCCGAGCACTCGTCGATCCTTGAGCGAGGACTCGGTGAGATCCCCGACGCTCGCGCCGTCGACGTAGACGTAGCCGCACGGGACAGCGCCCACCACCGTGGCCCTGCCACGGACGAGATCGACGACACCGCCGTCGAGAGTCAGGATGATCCGATCGGCCGGGACGCCGGTGGCGAGTGCGAGTTCGGCGTTTGCCTTGAGGTGGCGAGGTTCGCCGTGCACGGGCATCACATTGCGCGGCTTGACGATGTTGTAGCAGTAGAGCAACTCACCCGCGGCCGCGTGACCACTCACGTGCACCATGGCATTGCCCTTGTGCACGACCTTCGCGCCGAGTCGCGTGAGGCCGTTGATGACCCGGCTCACCGCGTTCTCGTTGCCGGGGATCAGCGACGAGGCGAGCACCACGGTGTCACCGGGGCCGATCTTGATCTGGTGGTCGTTGTTGGCGATCCTCGACAACGCCGCCATCGGCTCGCCCTGGGATCCCGTACAGATGAGCACGACCTGGTCGTCGGGCAGGTTGCTCAGCTGGTCGGCCGCGACGAGCACACCGTCAGGAATGGTGAGGTAGCCAAGATCCCGCGCGACCCCCATGTTGCGCACCATCGACCGACCGAAGAATGCGATCTTGCGGTCGTGCTTGCGCGCGACGTCGATGATCTGCTGGATGCGGTGGATGTGTGAGGCGAACGACGCGACCACCACCCGTCCGGCAGCAGAATTGAAGGTGCGCTCGAGAGCGGGCTCGATGTCACGCTCACTCGCGACGAACCCCGGTACCTCGGCGTTGGTCGAGTCGGTGAGGAACAGATCGACCCCGCGCTCGCCAAGCCGGGCGAACGCCCGCAGATCGGTGATCCTGCCATCGAGTGGGAGCTGATCCATCTTGAAGTCACCCGTGTGCAGCACGGTGCCCGCAGGGGTGGCGATGAAGAGCGCCAAAGCGTCGGGGATCGAGTGGTTGACCGCGACGTACTCGAGCTCGAACGGCCCGGTGCGCGTGGTGTCACCCTCCTTGACCTCGACCAACGTGGCCTTGATCCGGTGTTCGCGCAGCTTGGCCTCGAGCAGCGCCAGGGTCAGCCGAGAGCCGTAGATAGGAATGTTCTGCCGCTCGCGCAGGAGGTAGGGCACGGCGCCGATGTGGTCCTCGTGCGCGTGCGTGAGCACGATCGCATCGATCTCGTCCAGGCGACCGCGGATGAGGTCAAAGTCCGGGAGGATCAAATCCACGCCCGGCTGGGCATCTTCGGGGAAGAGCACTCCGCAGTCGACGATCAGGAGCCTGCCTCCGAACTCGAACACGGTCATGTTCCGTCCGATGTCACCGAGGCCACCGAGCGGGATGATCCGCATCGTGTCGGCCGCCAGCTCCGGAGGGTGTCCGAGCTCGGGGTGAGCGTGGCTCATCCGGCGAACCCTGGCACGCCACCGAGTGCGAGGCCGCTGACAAGAATCTTTCGGTCGGGGGCGCTCATCGGCAGGAGCGGCAGCCGAAGGGGCCCACCGCCTGGTCGTCCCTGGTGCTCGAGCGCTGCCTTCACTGCGATGACTCCTTGGGTGATCGTCATGATCGCCTCGGTAACCGGGACGAGTTCGTCGTTCAGTTCGCGCGCGAGCTCGACATCTCCAGACTCGTGGGCGAGGACCATCGCCGCAATTCGGTCCGCCACCACATGCCCGGTGACGCTGACGGCGCCGACAGCACCCAGCGCGACGAGGGCGAGATTGAGGGCGTCGTCGCCCGAGTAGTAGACGAGTTCGCAGCGCGACATCACCTGCTGTGAGGCGAACAAGTCACCCTTGGCATCTTTGTTCGCGACGATCTGCGGGTGCTCTGCCAGACGCAGCAACGAATCGGTGGAGATCGCGACACCCGAGCGTCCGGGGATGTCGTACAGCATCACGGGTAGGCCCGTGGCGTCGGCAACCGCGGTGAAGTGTGCGCGGACTCCGTCCTGCGGTGGCTTGTTGTAGTAAGGGGTGACGACGAGCAGGCCGTGCGCACCCGCCTTCTCGGCGGCGCGGGCGAGTTCGATGGTGTGGTGGGTGTCGTTGGTGCCCACGCCGGCGAGCACGTGCGCGCGATGACCAACGGCCTCGAGTACCGCGCGAAGTAGGCGGTCCTTCTCGGAGTCAGTTGTCGTCGGCGACTCGCCCGTCGTTCCACTGATCACCAGTCCGTCGTTGCCGAGGTCGACGAGGTCGACAGCGAGCGCGGCGGCCGCGGCGAGGTCGACGGCGCCGTCGGGTCCGAAGGGGGTGACCATCGCGGTCAGCATCCGGCCGAAAGGCCGTTGGGGGGTCGACGTCGCAGGCATGGCCTTCAGGTTACCGCTAGGCGCGACTCAGGGGGCAACGCGCCCGTTCGCCACGAATGCGGCGTGGGTGACCGGCATCAGCCGGGCCCACTCGATCTCGTACCTCTCGGCCACCATCTCGATCTCGCGCTGCGGGTAGGAAGGGAACCTGGAGTCCTCATTGCGCGTGCGCAGCGACAGGAAGTTCATCAGGGCGCGGGCGTTCATCGTGACGTAGGCAGAGGAGTAGGTGTTCACCGGAAGCACCACACGCGCCACCTCACGCGCGACGCCCATAGCAAGCATCCGGTGGTACTGGGCGTAGGCCCCGCGACAGGAGGTCTCGATCGCCTCGACCGTGACGGCGTACTGCTCGTCCGTCCCCGGCACGAACTCATAGGCACCAGCCTTGCCGATCTGGACGAGATTGCGCTCAGGTGCGGGCACGTAGAAGAGGGGCTCGAGGACGCGGTACCTGCCGCTCTCCTCGTTGTAGGAGGCGATCCGGTGACGCATGTGCTCGCGCCAGACGAAGATCGGGGCCTGGACGTAGAAGGTCATCACTGAGTGCTCGAAAGGGCTGCCGTGACGCTCGCGCATCAGGAAGCGCACGAGGCCCTCCGCTCCCGACGCATCAGAGTCGACGGAGTCAAGTGAGCGCTCACCCTGCGTCGAGACGCGCGCGGCGAAGATGACGTCTGAGTCCGACGCCGCGTGCTTGACCAACTCGACGGTGACGTCGCTCCGGAAAGTGATCTCGGGGACGGCGCCGTCGGTCATGGTGATCTCCTGATGCCTCGTATCGGAATGATGACGAGGCTATCGGCCGACTCCACCCGAATCCTCGACCGCCTCGCCGCCCGCGGCGAATCGCGCAAGACCGAAGCTGGCCAGATCGGGGTCGATAGCGCCGCCCTCGGTCAGATCTGCCAGAAGAGGACCGAAAAGGGCGGAGAACTTGAAGCCCTCCCCCGAGTCACCGCAGGCCAGGACCACCCGGCCCCCTGCCAACGTGTCGATGACGAACCGGCCATCGGGTGAATCGGTCCAGGAGCACACCTGAGCATCTCGGACGGCTGCGTCAAGATGAAGGAAATTGCGCCGGACTCTGGCCGAGATCACCGCTGACACAGCCGGATCGGGTACGCGGTCGTGATCGATCTCGAGCCAGGGGCGCAGCGGCTGGGCGATCCCGAGTTTGTAGCCGCGACCCGGTGTGGGCATGGCGTACATCCCCGGTTCGTCGCCGATCGGACCGTCGTACAGGCATGGCAGGTGGTCGGTGCGCGCCGCGTCGTCGACGTGGCAGACCTGCTCGAGCAGCGGGCGGAATGCGATGTCAATGCCCATCGAGGAGAGCAGGGCTCCTGCTCCGGGCCCAGGGGCCAGGATCGCGACGTCGGCGTCGTAGCGCCGGCCAGCCGCGTCTGTGAGCCGAACGGCGTCGCCCGTGGTCTCGACCTCACGAATGACCGGCCCGATCGAGAGTCGTCCACCTGAGCGCGCGAACAGGCTCACCTGGGCATCGAGCGCAGAGGATGCCAGCACGGGCCCGGCGCTCTCCTGCCAAATCCCCTTGCGGCCGTCGGGTCGCAGGCCAGGGAAGAATCGCCCGACATCATCTGGATCCACGACCGTATGCGGCACATCCTCGGCTTCGAGTGCGGCCACCACCTGATCGTGGGTCGCGTCGTCGCGCCACATGAGTCCGCGGAAGAGAAGGGCACGCAGGCCCGTGTCGACCTCGAGTCGGCGCCACGCATCGAGCGAGCGTTTCGCAAGGCGCACCCGGAGCCGGTCGGGGTGCGTCACCCGCCACATTCGGGTCGGGCCGGAGGAGGACGTCAGTTGGTGCGCGGATCCATGACGATCAAGCAGGAGAACCTCATGCCCACGTCGGGCCATCTCCGCTGCCGCCGGAAGACCCCAGGCGCCAGCACCGACCACCACACATCGCATGGTTGGCACCGTACCGGCGAGGATGGGCCACATGACAGACCTACCCTTCCCCACGCTGATCAACTCGACCCCGCCCGAGACCGCCGAGGTTTCGGTCAGACCGGCGCGTGAGGCCGATGCACAATCCATCGGCCGTGTGATGCTCGCATCGTGGCGGGCGTCCTATCCCGAGGCGCTCCACGACGTCCTGGCAGAACTGACGGTCGACGACGTGGCTGACCAGTGGCGGGAGTCCATCACATCACCGCCCTCGGGTAGGCACCTGATCCTCGTCGCTCTCGAGGCGAGCGAAATCGTGGGCTATCTCCTTGCCGCCCCGCTCGAGAAGGGTGACGATGTCGCACCGGGCGCCACGATCACCGATGTCAGTGACCTGGTCATCCATCCCGAGCACACCCGCCGGGGCCACGGCTCACGACTTCTCGCCGCGGCCGTCGACCGGATGCGCGACCACGGCGCCACAGAGGCCGCCACCTGGTCGGTGGAAGGAGATGTGGATCGCTTGTCATTCCTGGAGTCTGCGGGCTTCGGTGACGACGGCTCGCGACGCCAACTCGATATGGGCCCAGGCTCGCTGGCCCTGATCCAGCGCAGATTCACGGCCCTCCTGCGCTGATCGCTCCGCCGCGTCTAGGCTCCGAGCGTGATCACTCGCTTCACCGGAATCCCACGTGCCGCCTTCGAGTTCTACGACAGCCTCGTGGCCGAGAACAGCAAGACGTGGTGGACCTCCCACAAGGAGCAGTACGACGGACTCGTCGTCGCTCCGCTCGCGGCACTGCTATCCGAACTCGAGGGCGAGTTCGGATCCGCCAAGATCTTCCGCCCGTACCGCGACGTGCGCTTCGCGAAAGATAAGACGCCGTACAAGGAATACCAAGGGGCGTTCATCGGGGCCGAAGACGGCATGGGCTGGTACGTCCAGGTCGGGAGATCGGGCCTCATGCTCGCTGGCGGGTGGTACTCCCCCGAGGGTAAGCAGATCCAGCGCTATCGCGACGCGGTCGACTCCGCGGTGGGCGGCGAACTCGAGAAGGCCCTAGGGGTTGCGACGAAGGCCGGGCTCGTCGTCGGCGGCGACATCATGAAGACGCGCCCGCGCGGCATCCCCGAGGATCATCCGCGGCTCGAACTGCTGCGGCACCGAACATTGTCGGTCTCGCGCGAGTACGGCACCCCGGCGTGGGTGAGCACCAGAGGCGCGCTCACAAGAATCCGCACGCAGTGGCGGGCGATGACGCCCCTGCTGGACTGGCTCGTCGATCACGTGGGCCCGGCCGACGACGGCATACCACCCGAGCCGGACTAGCAGCGCACTCCCCGGCCGAGAGCGAGCGGACACAAGCGAGCGGACACAAACGAGCGGACACAAACGAACCGGCGCCGATGACGTGCACCTCTGCACGCCGCCGACGCCGGCCCGACACTCTCAATCCCTTACGCGACAGCGCGACCCGCGTCTTGCGCGCGCCTGCGCACCGCCACCAGTGCCGCGCTGATTCCTGTGAGGATATTGGCGATACCCCAGGCGATCCACTGGACTTCCGGACCAATCGAACCAGCCCCGGAGGGATCGATACACGCGGGGACGGTGGCCAGGGCATTCACGATCAAGCCGATGACGGCCAGCACCAGGGCGAGTCGGCCGACCGACCGCGAGAGATGTGCCATGTGAGCGATGATCGCGACCGCGATGAGTACCCAACTGATGGTCTGCACGATCCAGGCGAGGCGGGCGGCGGGCCCACCACCGCCGATGATAATCAACGAACCGATCGCCATCAACAGGAACCCGACGGCGCCCGTGACCAGACTCAGGAACGAGGCGTGCACTGTGCTGTGGAAGTCCTCGGCTTCGTACGCGCCAGAGTCACCCTTCGCAAGGCGGGCCACGAGGCGAGATTCCTTGCGCATCGCCGCCAACGCCAGGCTCGCCGCCGCGCACAGTGCGGACGCGGCCCACACGTAGTTCCAGTAGTCGATCCATCCAGAATCTGCGACGCGACTCGGCTGCAGAGCCATCGGAAGGTTGTCGACGACAAGAAGCACTGCCGACACAATCGCGAGCACCACCGCGGGACGGCCGAGGCGACGCGAGAGGTGCTCAACATGCGCGATGATCGCCACCGCGATCAGCACGAAACCAACCGTGCTCACAAGATATCCAGCACCGCTGGTCGTACCCGGTGACAGGAAGGTGCCGACGCCAGCAATGACGAGCCCCAGCCCACCACATACCAACGAGAACGAGGATGCGTGAATCCGCGTTCGCTCCTCATCGCTTACGACAACAGCCGTGGCCATGTAGCTCTCCCTTTATCTCGTGCGAACCCCGCTCATCGGGGCTGGTCGGCACGAACCTAACGACATCAGGGCCACTACAGCCCGCGTCCGACACCGTGTCGACGATCTAGCAACCGTCAACTGTGATCTCGGCCGTGCCCTTGACGAAGCTCGCACCCGTCGTGTCTGCCTCGATCTCGGCGAGCGCACGCTCGGCAAGATCGTTTCGGAAGGAGCCGGACTCAGGAGCCGACGTCAGCACGCCACTCTCGAGGGCGATCTGAACCGTCTGGTCCCAGCTGGCCGCCTCCGTGATGCCGATCCCAGCCGGACATGGCCAGATCAGCGGGTTGACCTCGTTGAGCTGATAGGTCTGGTGTCCGCGCCCCTGTGTGGGCCCGCGCACGGCGGTGAACTTACGGCTCACCCCCGGCATGGACATCACGTGGTCAATACTCAGGTCAGGGTGTTCGCGCGCAAATATCCACCCGCGGAAAGTGGCCCGCAGGAAGGCGATCGCGATGTCCTCGTTACCCGGAGCTCCGAGCCAATCCCGTCGCGCGAAGATCGCGTCCTGGAGCATTGCCGTGCCCTCAACATTCCAGTCGATGACATGGAGATCGCTCGGCAGGTATCGACGGCCAGCCAATGGATTGCGCAGTTCGAGAATCTGGGAGTAACTGTCGTACGTGATCGCCTCGGCGACATCGACCTCACCTGAGAGCAGTTGCGCCATATCGAAACGTTGAGTGACGCGCGTGTAGTCGACGTCCGCGACCAGCCCGTACTTGGCAGCGCCCGCCGTCATCTCGAATTCATTGCCAAATGGCCATAGTCCGATCCGCTTACCGCGGAAATCTGCGACAGAGGTGACGCCGCTGCGTCGCAAGGAGATGGCGCAGGTTCCCGAGCGTTGGAAGATCTGCGCGATGCTCACGAGGTCGCTATCACCGCTCTCGACGGCAGCCAAGACCTTGGGCACCCAACTGATGGTGAACTCCGGACCATCGGGCGCAGAGCCCGCCCCCACGACATCGACGCCCACCCCACCAGGGATGAGTTCCACCTCGAGCCCTTCGTCGCGGTAGTAACCCTCGACAAGGGCTGAAATATGCCCCGCGAACTGGGCCGACATACCCCACTGCAGTTGCACTCTGAGCGAGACGGACGAGGTCATGGCGCATTCTCCGGGGCGAGAGTGGATCGGCCTGCCGGTGTGGTCCACAGGCTCATCGTTGACAACTTTCGATGTGAGGTGAGAGCCGCGCAACCAGATGCCATCCGGCGCTGATGGCTCAACCGAGACCAAGATACGCGTCGAGACCGAGGGTGAGCCCGGGGCGCGACGCCACAGTACGCACGCCGAGCAGGACACCCGGCATGAACGAGCTGCGGTCGGTGGAGTCATGTCGGATCGTGAGGGTTTCACCCTCGTCCCCGAGGAGGACTTCCTGATGTGCCACAAGCCCGCGCAGGCGCACCGAGTGCACCGGGACACCCTCGACATCGGCGCCACGAGCACCCTGCAGGCCTGAGACGGTGTCGTCGGGCTGGGCGCCACGCCCAGCTGACAGGCGGGCCTCAGCGATGAGGTGTGCCGTGTGGCGAGCCGTGCCCGAGGGCGCGTCGGCCTTGCCGGGGTGGTGCAGCTCAATGATCTCGACGGACGTGAAGAACTTCGCTGCCTCAGCCGCGAACCTCATCATCAGCACGGCGCCGATCCCGAAGTTGGGGGCGATGAGGACGCCAGTGCCCGGAGAGTCCGACGCCCATGCGCGCACCTGCGCGAGCCGGCCGTCATCGAACCCGCTGGTGCCCACCACCGTGTGGATCCCCTGTCGCACAAGGAACTCAAGGTTGCCCATGACCGCACCGGGGTGGGTGAACTCGACGACGACCTCACAGCCAGCTTCGGTGAGAACTTTGAGGGGCTCATCACGATCTATCGCGGCCACGAGGTCGAGATCGTCCGCGGCGTTGATCGCACGTACGACCTCTGCGCCCATGCGTCCGCCTGACCCGAGAACACCCACGCGCAACGCCATGCCGGATCCTCTCAGGCAACCGCGGACGAGAAGTCGCGGTCGGGGTCGAAGGGGCCGATAACGGCCAAGGTCGGAGTGATATCGAGAAGTGACGCGGCGATCGTGCGCACATGATCGATCGTGACGGCCTCGATGGAGGAGAGCACGTGCGCGGTCGACCAGAGGTCACCTGAGAGTAGCTCGGCCTTGCCGATGCGCGACATGCGCGATCCTGTGTCCTCGAGTCCGAGGACCATCCCGCCACGCATCTGACCCTTTCCGCGGGCGAGCTCCTCGTCGGTGAGGCCCTTGGCGGCCACCTTGGCGAGCTCGTCGCGGGTGATCGCAAGGACATCGTCGATCTTCTTGGGCAGGCAGCCCGCATAGACGCCGAACATACCGGTGTCGGCGTACTGCGAGGCGAAGGAGAACACGGAGTAGGCGAGCCCCCGCTTCTCCCTGATCTCCTGGAAGAGCCGGCTGCTCATACCCCCGCCGAGGGCCGCGTTCAGCACGCCGAGCGCGAAACGGCGATCGTCGTCGCGGGCAAGACCCGGGACCCCGATCACGACATTGGCCTGCTCGGTGGTCTTCGGCAGCACGCGGACATCGCCCGCACCGCGGGTGCGAAACTCGCCCGTGCGAGGGATCGACGGAATACCCTCGCCTTCAAGGAATCCCGCGGCACCGAATGCCTTGCGAACCTGGCGGACGACGGCCGTGTGATCGACGTTGCCAGCCACCGCGACGACCATGTTCTCGGGTCGGTACTGCCGGCTGTAGAACGCGCGGATCGCTCGCGGAGTGATGGATTCGATGGTCTCGACCGTGCCCAGGATGGGGCGTCCGAGAGGTGTGGGGCCGAACATCGCGTCAGCGAACTCTTCATGGACGAGATCGCCGGGATCGTCATCGCGCATCGCGATCTCTTCTAGGATCACGTCACGCTCGGAGTTGACGTCCGCCGCCCGAAGTAGGGCCGAGGTGACGAGATCACTGATGACGTCGATCGCCAGCGGGAGGTCTTGGTCGAGGACTCGCGCGTAGAAGCAGGTGTACTCCTTGCCGGTGAAGGCATTCATCTCACCGCCGACAGTGTCGATCGACGCCGAGATGTCAAGAGCGGAGCGACGCGCGGTTCCCTTGAAGAGCAAATGCTCGAGGTAGTGAGCGGCACCTGCCTGGGCCGGGGTCTCATCGCGTGAGCCGACGCCCACCCAGATACCGAACGAGGCCGAACGCACACCCGGGATGTTCTCGGTGACCACGCGCAGCCCACCCGGGAGCACCGTGCGGCGAACCCGCGCCCCGTCCTCGACGAGGAGGGTGCAGGTGGTGCCGGGCTGCTGGTCACGCGCACCGGGCACGCGGCGAGGCCGCGTGCCCGGTGCGATCATTCGTGAGCTTGCCATCGAGACGATCAGGCCTCGATGTCGGCGGAGTCGGACTCAGTCGCGGCGCCACCCTCGGCGCCGTCCTCGACCGGCGAGAGCGAAAGCTTGCCCCGCGCGTCGATCTCGGAGATCTCCACGAGCACCTTCTGACCAATCGACACGACGTCGTCGACATTGTCGACGCGCTTGCCACCGGAGAGTGAACGCAGCTTGGAGATGTGAAGCAGACCGTCCTTGCCCGGCATGAGCGAGATGAACGCTCCGAAGGCGGTGGTCTTGACGACCGTGCCGAGGTAGCGCTCACCGATCTCCGGCATGTGCGGGTTGGCGATGGCGTTGATCTGCGCCCGTGCGGCCTCCGCCTTGGGGCCGTCGATCGCGCCGATGTAGATCGTGCCGTCGTCCTGGATCGTGATCTCGGCGCCAGTCTCGGCCTGGATCTGGTTGATCATCTTGCCCTTCGGGCCGATGACCTCTCCGATCTTGTCTACCGGGATCTGGATCGAGATGATCCGAGGCGCGAACGGCGACATGTCGTCGGGGACGTCGATCGCCTCGAGCATGACGTCGAGGATCGCGAGGCGGGCCCCACGAGCCTGGGTGAGCGCACCGGCAAGCACGGAGGCGGGGATGCCGTCGAGCTTGGTGTCGAGCTGGAGCGCGGTGATGAAGTCCTTGGTGCCGGCGACCTTGAAGTCCATGTCGCCGAAGGCGTCCTCGGCACCGAGGATGTCGGTGAGGGTGACGTACTCCGTCTTGCCGTCGACCTCGTCGGAGATCAGGCCCATCGCGATACCGGCGACGGGAGCCTTGAGAGGCACACCGGCATTGAGCAGCGACATGGTCGACGCACAGACCGAACCCATCGAGGTCGAGCCGTTGGAGCCGAGAGCCTCGGACACCTGACGGATCGCGTAGGGGAAGTCCTCCTTGCTCGGCAGCACCGGCAGGAGGGCGCGCTCGGCAAGTGCGCCGTGCCCGATCTCACGGCGCTTGGGCGAGCCCACGCGGCCGGTCTCACCGACGGAGTACGGCGGGAAGTTGTAGTTGTGCATGTAGCGCTTGCGAGTCTCGGGGTTGAGGGTGTCGAGCTGCTGCTCCATGCGGAGCATGTTCAACGTCGAGACGCCCAAGATCTGGGTCTCGCCGCGCTCGAACAGCGCCGATCCGTGCGCGCGCGGCACGATGTCGACCTCGGCCGAAAGGGTACGGATATCCGTGAGCCCACGACCGTCGATGCGCACCTTGTCGCGCAGGACACGCAGCCGCACGAGCTTCTTGGTGAGCGAGCGCAACGCGGCGCCGATCTCCTTCTCACGACCTTCGAACTGGCCCACGAGACGCTCAGAGGCGAGGTCCTTGACCCGGTCGAGCTCGGTCTCGCGCTCCTGCTTGCCGGCGATCGTGAGGGCCGCGGCAAGCTCGGTGGACACGACACTCTCGACCGCATCGAAGGCGTCAGGCTGGTAGTCCAGGAACGTGCGGAACTCGCCCGTCTCCTTCGAGGTCTGGGCGGCAAGCGCGCTCTGGGCTGCACACAGGATCCGAATAAAGGCCTTCGAGGCCTCCAGGCCCTGTGAGACGACCTCTTCGGTGGGAGCGACAGCCCCACCGCGGATGAGCTCGATCGTGGCGACCGTGGCCTCAGCCTCGACCATCATGATCGCGACATCGTCACCGATGACGCGGCCGGCAACGACCATGTCGAACACGGCATCCTCGAGCTGGGAGTGCGAGGGGAACGCCACCCATTGACCCTTGATCAGGGCCACCCGCACGGCGCCGATCGGGCCGCTGAAGGGCAGTCCGGCAATCTGCGTGGACATCGAGGCCGCATTGATGGCGACGACGTCGTAGAGGTGGTCGGGGTTGAGCGACATGACCGTGACGACAACCTGGATCTCATTGCGAAGGCCCTTGGCGAACGAGGGACGCAGCGGACGGTCGATCAGGCGGCAGGTGAGGATCGCGTCCTCGCTCGGGCGACCCTCGCGGCGGAAGAACGAGCCGGGGATGCGGCCGAGGGAGTACATGCGCTCCTCGACGTCGACGGTCAAGGGGAAGAAGTCGAACTGCTCCTTCGGGTGCTTGCCGGCGGTAGTCGCCGAGAGAAGCATGGTCTCGTCGTCGAGGTAGACCACGGCCGAGCCGGCGGCCTGACGGGCCAGACGGCCGGTCTCGAAACGAATCGTGCGGGTGCCGAAGGCGCCGTTGTCGATGACGGCTTCGGATGTCGTGATCTCGGGACCCTCCATGGGTGCCCTCCTCTTGTCTTATGGGACGTCGAGGAGCGAACGCGGGAGCACCTGCTAGTCGGCAGGAGGCCGGTCATCGATCGAAGCGCACGGGCGGCGGGCCGCTTCCACGCTCCTGCGCGGGGGGCGGCATGCCCGGGTGCCACTACCGAGGACCGACGACTGAGGCTCTCCGGGGCGTTCGCCCCATGACGACCCTGGGGTTCGTCGCTGGATGATCCAGCAGCGGGTTTCATCGGGTGGTACTGGTCGTGGTTCCGGCGATCGGTGATGCACCGCCGCCGGACAGAACAGGAGGGGAGCGGCCCGTGGGCCTCTCCCCTCCATCGCACGCTATCGGCGGATGCCGAGCCTCTCGATGATCGAGCGGTAGCGGTTGACGTCCTTCTTGGTCAGGTACTGGAGCAACCGGCGACGCTGGCCGACCAGCAGCAGCAGCCCACGGCGGCTGTGGTGGTCGTGCTTGTGCATCTTGAGGTGCTCGGTGAGGTCGTTGATGCGACGGGTGAGCATCGCGATCTGGACCTCGGGTGAGCCGGTGTCGCCGGGTACGGTTCCGTACTCGGCGAAGATCGCGTTCTTGGTCGCGGTGTCGAGCGACATTCAGACTTCCTTCACGGGCGCATCACGGGTCGCGCGGGGCGCGCAGACCCTAGAACAGTCGCGAGCCGCAGGGCGCCCACCCCACAGCCGTCAGGTGCAGGCTACCAGCGCACGGGCCTGGCCCCAAACCACGGTCGCCGCCCCCAGGGCCGACGGAGGAGGCGACGGTGCAGGTCAGATGCCCGAGGCGAGGATGCCGCGGGTTTCCTCGACGTCGATCGCCATACGAGCCACGAGAGCGTCGATCCCGTCGAAGGTGGCCTGGCCCCGGATCCTGGCGACGAAGTCGATCGCCACATGAGCGCCGTAGAGCGCGAGGTCGTCGCGATCGAGCACATAGGCCTCGACGCGGCGCTCACGGGATCCGAACGTCGGGTTGGTGCCGATGCTCACCGCAGCGGGATAACTCGTCTCGTGCGCCGTATAGGGGGCCACGATCAGGGACGCTGCATAAACCCCGTCGGCCGGAACCGCCGAGTGCGGCGTGGTCGTGAGGTTCGCGGTGGGGTAGCCGAGCTCACGCCCTCGCGCATCCCCGTGCACGACGGTGCCCTCGACCCGGTGCGAGCGCCCGAGAGAGGCCCGGGCCGACGCGACATCACCTGCGCCCACGAGCCCGCGAATGTACGTGGAGGACCACGCGCCTCCGACACCCGCGACGAGCGGCTCGGCGTCCACGACGAAATCGGCCAGGGCCCCGAGCTCTTCGAGTAGCTCAGTGTCGCCAGCAGCTCGGTGCCCGAACCGGAAGTTGGCACCGACCACGACCGCGAGGGCGTGGAAACGCTCGATGATCACTTGGTCGACGAAGGCCTGCGGGGTGAGGGAGGCGAGAGACCGGGTGAATGGCAACACGCAGACAGCGTCGACCCCGAGCTCGGCGAGCAGATGGCAGCGTTGATCGATGGTTGAGAGCAGCGCTGGATGCGTGCCCGGACGCACGACGTCACTCGGGTGAGGATCGAACGTGATGACCACCGACGGCGCACCTACCGCATGTGCGTGTTCAACCGCCTTGCCGACGATGGCCCGGTGTCCGCGATGGACCCCATCGAAGATTCCCAGGGCCACGACCGAGCGCGGTTGGTCGAGCGGGACATCCTCGAGACCCTGCCAGCGCTGCACGACCCCTACTCTCTCAGGCCGCGATCTTCGATGCCGCAGGCACCCGGTGTTCGTCGGTCAGGAGAACACCACGAGCGGGACCAGGGCGCCCTCGCGCAGCTCAGCCAACGACAGCACTTCGCCCTGGGGGCCGAAGATGCCGACCGGGCCCACATAAGGCTCGGCCGTCACGACGCGATGGCCGTGCAGGACGCTCATCGCGGTGACGGCATCAACGTCCAGACGTGGGTAGGACGCCGTGAGCACGTCGCCGAGAGGTAGGAGTGAGAAGTTCTGCTCGAGCTCCTCGAGGGGATGTGCCGACCCGAGCCCGAACGGGCCTACGCGGGTTCGGCGAAGGGCGGTGAGATGCCCGCCCACACCGAGCGCGGCCCCGAGATCACGCGCCAATGCCCGGATGTAAGTGCCCGATCCGCATGTGACGGAGACGTCGACGTCGAGGAATCCACGCCCGTCCGCATCGAGGGACCGGCGGCTGCCGAGGATGTCGAAGCGCGACACCGTGACGGTCCGCGGAGGCAACTCAACGTCCTCACCAGCGCGCACCCGGGCATAGGAGCGGACTCCACCTACCTTGATCGCGCTCACGGCCGACGGGCGCTGCTCAATGACTCCGGTAAGGGGCACCACCCCCGCAATGATCTCCGCGTCAGTGATCGCGGAGGTGTCGGCACGGGAGGTTTCCTCACCCTCGGCATCGTCGGTGACAGTGGCTCGTCCGAGGCGGATCGTCGCCTCGTACGCCTTGTCGGTGAGTGCCAGCAGTCCCAGCAGTCGGGTGGCCCGTTCGACGCCGATGAGCAGGACACCCGTGGCCATGGGATCGAGGGTGCCGGCGTGTCCGACCTTGCGAGTGCCCGCGATACGACGCATCCGCGAGACCACGTCATGGCTTGTCATGCCAGCCGGCTTGTCGACGACGACAAGGCCGTCGGGTGCTGTGCGAGCCCGGGGTCCGCGCGCCACGATCAGACCGGAAGGTGGGGTGCTGCGGCCAGCGCGGTGCGCACGGCCTCGAGCAGATCGATGGGGTCACCCTGCGCCGTGTACCCGGCCGCGTAGCGATGTCCGCCGCCACCGAGTCCGAGTGCGATGGAGGACACGTCGATCTGTCCCTTACTGCGCATCGATATGCGCCAGTCGCCGCGGTCATCCTGCTTGAGGACACAGGCAACCTCGGCCTCGTTCGCAATCCGCAGAACGTCGATCACACGCTCGACCGCATCGAGGGGAAGGCCGGACGCGAGGCGCTCATCGCGCGGCACGACCGTCCACACGAGGCCCAGACCCCCGACCGACGACGTCTCGAGGACGCTGCGCTGCAGTGCGGCCCCGAGCATCTGAAGGGCACCGAACGGCTCGTCGTCGTAGATGTGGCGGGCGATGAGGTCGTGGCGCATACCCGTGGCCAGGAGTCTCGCGGCGACCTCGTGGGTAGATGAACTGGTAGCGACGTACTTAAACGACCCGGTGTCGGTGAGCAACCCCGCATAGATCGGGATCGCAATCTCTGCATCGAGCGTGACGCCGAGCCGGTCGACGAGTGCCAGGGCCAGGATGGCCGTGGCCGGGGACGTGACGTCGACGAGGTGCACCCCGCCGAAACCGGTGTACGAGGCGTGATGGTCGACCGCGATGAAGGTCGAGGCGGCCTCGGCGTGGGCCCGCAGCACCCCGAGCCGATCGATCGAGCTGACGTCGAATGTCGCCACGATGGCGCGACCCTTGACCTCGCTCGGAGAGGCGAGCAGGTGCTGGCCGGGGAGCGAGCGAAGGATGCGCGGAATGACGAAGGGCTCGTCGCCGAAGGACACCGCAACGTCGACGCCGAGACTTTCCAGAGCCAGGCCCACGGCGAGCGCCGACCCGAGCGCATCCGCGTCAGGTGAGACATGCGCCAGTAGAAGGACAGAGCCCCCCGAGGTGAGGGCGTCGACTGCAGCACTCCAGTCGGCATCTCTCGGCGCGAGGGTCCAACTCACGTCGCCGAGCCCCCGGTCTCGTCATCGGTGTCGGTGTCAGACCCGTCGTCGTCAACATCAGACCCGTCGTCAGATTCAGAATCGTCGTCGTCGGGCTCATCCTCGCGAGGCTTGCGGTAGGGATCGGCCTCGCCGGCGTAGACCGCCGTAGCGGCCTTCTGGTGCACCTCGGCGTCGGCGGCGGCAGCCTGGCTCAGCAAGTCCTCGATCGCGAGGGCGTTCTCGGGGATGGCATCGGCGACGAAGGCCAACGTGGGGGTGAACCGGACACCGGTCTGACGGCCGATCTCGCTGCGCAGAACACCCTTCGCGCTCTCGAGGGCGGCAGCCGTACCGATCTTGTCTTCCTCGGAGCCGTAGACCGTGTAGTAGACCGTCGCCTCGTGGAGGTCGCCGGTGACCCTGGCCTCAGTGATCGTCACGAAGCCCACTCGCGGGTCCTTGATGCGCTGCTCAAGGGTCTCGGCCACGATCACGCGGATGCGGTCGGCGAGCTTGCGGGCACGGGCCGGGTCGGCCATGACGGAATCCTCTCCAAAGTTGGTGCGGTAGTCCTGGTGCCGCGGCGCCCCGAGAGACAAGGAGCGATCCGCAATCGCCTAGGAGGACGTCGACCTCGGACATGCCGATGTGTGCGACGCCCTCCCAGGCCGCGACCGTGGGATCAGGAGCGCGACTTCTCGCGCATCTCGAACGTCGCGATGACGTCGTCAACCCTGATGTCGTTGAACGATCCGAGGCCGATACCGCATTCGAAGCCCTCGCGGACCTCCGTGGCGTCGTCCTTGAATCTCTTGAGGGTGTCGATGGTGAGGTTGTCCGCGAACACCGCCCCGTCTCGGATGAGACGAGCCTTGGCGTTGCGACGGATAAGCCCAGATCGCACCAGCGCGCCGGCAATATTGCCGAACTTGCTCGACTTGAACACGTCGCGGATCTCGGCGGTGCCGAGAGCGACCTCTTCGTACTCGGGCTTGAGCATGCCCTTGAGCGCAGCCTCGATATCGTCGATGGCCTGGTAGATCACCGAGTAGAAGCGGACATCGACGCCCTCGCGCTCGGCGAGATCACGTGCCTTGCCCTCGGGACGAACGTTGAACCCGATGATCACCGCGTCGGACGCAGCGGCCAGCATCACATTGCTCTCGGTAATGGCACCGACACCTCGATCGATGACGCGGAGCACGACGTCCTCGCCCACCTCGAGCTTGACGAGTGCATCCTCGAGTGCCTCCACTGAACCGGAGACATCGCCCTTGAGGATGAGCTTGAGCTCCTCGACCTCGCCGCGTTCGAGGGACTTGAGGAAGTCCTCGAGGGTGCGACGTCCGCGGGCCTGAGCCAGAGCCGCGTTGCGCTCGCGCGCCGCACGGGTCTGGGCGATCTGGCGCGCGGTGCGGTCGTCGTCGACCACGAGGAAGTTGTCGCCGGCACCCGGAACCGCGGTGAGTCCCAGGACCTGCACCGGACGAGCCGGTGTGGCCTCCTGCAAGGTGTTGCCGTGTTCGTCGAGCATCGCGCGCACACGGCCGTAGGCGTCGCCCACGACAATCGAATCGCCGAGGCGCAAGGTTCCGCGCTGGACGAGGATCGTCGCGACCGGACCGCGACCACGGTCGAGGTGCGCCTCGATCGAGACACCCTGCGCATCCTGGTTGGGGTTGGCACGCAGGTCGAGTGCTGCATCCGCGGTGAGCAGCAGGGCGTCGAGGAGATCGTCGATGCCCTGGCCTGCCTTGGCCGAAACGTCGACGAACATGGTGTCGCCGCCGTACTCCTCAGGGACGAGGCCGTATTCGGTCAACTGGCCGCGCACCTTGGTGGGGTCGGCACCTTCCTTGTCGATCTTGTTCACCGCGACCACGATCGGGACGCCGGCGGCCTTGGCGTGGTTGAGCGCCTCGATCGTCTGCGGCTTCACGCCGTCGTCGGCCGCGACCACGAGGATCGCGATGTCGGTGACCTGAGCGCCACGGGCACGCATGGCCGTGAAGGCCTCGTGGCCCGGGGTGTCGATGAAGGTGATCGCACGCGGAGCGTCCGTGTCCGGACGCGCCACGATCTGGTAGGCGCCGATGTGCTGGGTGATCCCACCTGCCTCCTTCGCGACCACATTCGTGTTGCGGATCGCGTCGAGGAGCCGGGTCTTGCCGTGGTCGACGTGACCCATCACCGTGACGACCGGGGGGCGAGCGACGAGGTCGGAATCGTCGCCCTCATCCTCGCCGAACTCCAGTGAGAAGCTCTCGAGGAGCTCACGGTCCTCGTCCTCGGGGCTGATGATCGACACGTCGAAGTTCAGTTCGGTGCCCAGGAGCGCGAGAGCGTCGTCACTGAGTGACTGGGTCGCGGTGACCATCTCGCCGAGGTTGAACATGATCGTGACGAGGATGCCAGCGCTGACGCCGATCTTCTCGGAGAAGTCCGTAAGCGTCGATCCGCGCGCCATACGCACGGTCTGGCCCTGGCCCATGGGACGAACCTCGCCGCCCATGGACGGGGCTGCCATGTTGTCGAACTCCTGGCGCTTCGCCCGCTTGGACTTACGGCCACGAGCCGGCTTGCCGCCGGGACGACCGAACGCACCCGCGGTGGTACCGCGGCCAGCGCCCGCACCCGGACGGCCAGCGAAACCACCGGGACGCGGAGGACCGAAGCCACCGCCGCCGCCGGGGCCACCAGGCCCGCCCGAGCCACCGGGACCACCTGAGCCACCGGGACGCGGCGAGCCGAAGCCACCGGGACGACTGAAACCGCCGGGGCCACCAGGGCCGGAAGGACGACCAGCACCAGGACCACCAGGACCCGAGGGACGACCAGCACCAGGACCACCAGGACCCGAGGGACGACCAGCACCAGGACCACCGGGGCGACCGCCCGGGCCCGAGGAACGCTGCTCGGGCATCATCCCGGGGTTGGGACGAGGCACACCGGGGACTCCACCGGGACGGGTCATCGGGCGAGGCGCGCCAGGGACGCTCCCCGCCGCGGGACGCTCGACACTTCGGTCGGTGAACGGGTTGTTGCCCGGACGTGCAGGGCGCGGACCAGGCGCGGCACCAGGAAAAGCGCCGGGTGTGGCCACTGGCGCGGCGGCAGCGGGGGCGGCGGCGGCCGCACGCGGCGGCAGGTCGGCGCTCTTGTCTGTGAACGGGTTGTTACCAGGGCGCGGGCCACGAGGTGCGGCCGGTGCCACGGCGCTCTCACCAGCAGCGCTGGGTGCCTCGGACGAGGGGGCTGAGGCGGCCACAGCCACGTCAGGCGCAGAGTCCGGCGCTGAGGGTACGACGGGTACGGCGGGCACAGAGACCACGGGAGCCGACTCGGCGACCTCCGCGGCTGCGGCTGCTGCCTTGGCCGCAGCCGTCTTGGCACCCGGCTTCGCGGCCGCGGTCTTGGCCGCCGGCTTCGCTGCGGCCTCGGGCGCGGGCGGGTAGGCCTCCCGCAGGCGCCGCACGACGGGCGCCTCGATGGTGGAGCTCGCCGATCGGACGAACTCACCCATTTCCTGGAGCTTGGCCACCATGGCCTTGCTCTCGATTCCGAGCTCCTTGGCCAGCTCGTAGACCCGGACCTTCGACACAGTTCTCCTGCTCTTCGGTCCGGAATCGGGGTCGACCCGGACCACTTAGACGTGCACGGACACGCTCATCGCTGGGCGTTCATCGGAGGCTCATGTCCTTGTCGCTCCCGATCGTGGTGGACGGTGGTCGGTGGATGGTGCGGCGCCGCGATCCGGTGGACCCGGACGCGAGCCTGGAACAGGTCGTGCACTGGCGCTGGCCGTGCTCCCCGCTGGTGCCTGGGCGAACCGACGCTCGATCTCCACCCGTACCGCGGTGTCGTCGAGCGGTCCGGGCACCCGAAGGGCCCGGGGGAACGCCCGCCGGCGTTCGGCGAGGTCGAGACATGCTGGATCGGGGTGCAACCACGCACCTCGCCCAGCAGCGCGGGCCAGGGGGTCGGGGACACATGCGCCCTCGACCACGACAACTCGCACCAGGTCGGATCGGCCGCCCCGTGCCCGACAGCCGACGCAGGTGCGCACAGGCGTGCTGCGCTCCGTGCTGGCGACATCTGGGACGACCGGGCGACCGGCCATCGAGGAGTCTACCGCGCCACCGGGCCCTTCAGTCACCGTCGCGGCCTGGCCGCTGGAACGAGTCACCCCTGTCCTCACCCCGATCGAGCACGGAGCCACCTCGCGAGTCACTGCCCTCGGGGGCGGTATCGGGCCGGATATCGATCCGCCACCCGGTCAGCCGGGCGGCAAGTCGGGCGTTCTGCCCCTCACGGCCGATGGCAAGTGAGAGCTGGTAGTCCGGGACGATGACCCGAGCCGAGCGAGCGGCCTCGTCGACCACTGTGACCGAGCTGACGCGGGCAGGTGAGAGCGCGTGAGCAACCATCTCAGCGGGATCATCGGACCAGTCCACGATGTCGATCTTCTCGCCGTGGAGCTCGGCCATGACGGCACGCACCCGCGCCCCCATCGGGCCGATGCAGGCACCCTTCGCATTGAGCCCGACGACGGTGGAGCGCACCGCCATCTTGGTGCGGTGACCTGCCTCGCGCGCAATGGCCATGATCTCCACCGAGCCATCGGCGATCTCGGGGACCTCGAGGGCGAACAGGGACTTCACCAGATTGGGATGGGTGCGCGAGATCGTGACCCGCGGGCCGCGCGGAGTCTTCGACACCGAGACGACGTGACATTTGAGGCGGGTGCCGTGGGCATAGCGCTCCCCCGGCACCTGCTCCTGCGGTGGCAGCACGGCCTCGATCTTGCCCAGGTCGACGAGGATCATGCGCGGGTCATTCCCTTGCTGCACGAGTCCGGACACGAGATCGCCTTCGGTGCCGGCGAACTCCCCGAACGTGACATCGTCCTCGGCCTCACGGAGCCGCTGAAGGATGACCTGACGCGCCGTCGTGGCCGCAACTCGGCCGAAACCGTCCGGCGTGTCGTCAAACTCACGCGCCGGAGCACCATCCACGCCCGGCTCGCGCGCCCAGACGGTGACATGCCCGTTCTTGCGGTCGACCTCCACGCGCGCGGACGCGACCGAGCCCTCACTGTGGTGGTAGGCGAGCAGGAGGGCCTGCTCGAGGGTGTCAATGAGGACGTCGTAGGAAACCTCTTTGTCCCGGACGAGAGCCTTGAGCGCGCTGACATCGATGTCCATGTCGATCAGTCCTCGGTGTCGGTGTTGTCGGTGTCGGTGTCGTCGGTGTCGTCGGTGTCGTCGCTGTCGTCGCTGTCGTCGCTGTCGTCCGAGTCGTCGGTGTCGTCCGAGTCGTCCCAGTCATCGGAGTCGCCGGAATCGTCTGCCGCCTCGCCGGGAGTCGCCGCGGTCCGCGAGAAATCAACCTGGACCACTGCCCTGGAGATCTCGACCAGCGCCACTGCACTGGTAGCGACCTTGCTGGTGCCTTTCACGCCCGTGCTGACCTCAAGCATGACCTCGGCATCACTCACCGACGTGATCCGCCCGGTGATGGACGACCCACCTGTGAGCGTCACGGCAACGAGCCTGCCCACATTGCGGCGCCAGTGACGAGGCGCGGTGAGTGGACGGTCGACACCGGGCGAGGTGACCTCGAGGGTGTACGGCTCATCTCCCAGGACATCACTGCCGTCGAGTGCCTCCGAGACCGCGCGGCTCGCGGCGGCGATCTCGTCGAGTGTGACACCGCGATCACTGTCGACGAGGACGCGGAGCACAAGGCGACGCCCGACACTGCGCAACTCGAGATCTTCGAGCTCGAGGCCACCGGCGCTCACTGCGGGTTCCAGGAGTGCAACCACGAGTTCGTGGCGAGCCGGATCCGGCCGCGGGGCCTGGGGGAAACGGGCGGTCATGGTCGGCCTCCTGTGGCATCCGCGGCATTCACCTCGGTGCTGTGCTGTTGTGGGGATCCTGTTATGGGCATGCTGTTGTGGGGACGCTGTGCTCGCCTAGCGAGCGTCGAATCATCTGAGTCGACCCGTCGCTCGTCTCCGAGTGCCAACGATGGGCCCAGTCTACCTGTGCGGACGGGTCTCGACATCGGCGTTAGCGGCCGCGGGAGCC
>CAFBPU010000018.1_pt1 | contig 41334 bp, 36 predicted proteins | sample 7269791 | NCBI WGS metagenome assembly CAFBPU01 (sample SAMEA6814154, study PRJEB35770) | freshwater metagenome | biome: Freshwater; feature: Freshwater reservoir; material: water | place: Czech Republic | collected 2017-06-27 | depth 30m m
GACCGCGTCGAAGAAGCAACGCATCGCCCTCGACATTCGCGACAAGCACTGCGCGTTCCCCGAGTGCCGGGTAGACCCGAGCCGGTGCCAAGCCCACCACGTGATCCATTGGCAACACGGCGGCGCCACAGATCTCGACAACCTCGTCCTGCTCTGCCACCAACACCACCAGGGCGTGCACGAAGGCGGCTGGACCGTGAGCCCCACACCCGCCCAGGACGGCAAGCGCTTCCACCCCGGCCACCCCGCCTACTGGCAATTCACCCCACCGCCCCCGACACGCTAGGTTCCCGGTCGGGCGAGTCTGCGGGCAGATCTCCGATTCACCAGGGGCTGTCGCGGATGTCTGATTTATGGGATTCTGGGGCTCCGTTGGTGTCCATGGTGCTGCGGGTCTTCTCACTACTGTGATCACCGGGATGTCCGCATGCGCAAGTCTGTTCTGGCCCTGGCCGCGACCAGTGGTGTTTTCGCCCTCACCGCCGCAGGTGCGAGTCTGCTGACCTTGAATGGGCCCGGGGATCTCGCGGTAGCGAACTCGGGCAGCGTGGACATCACCCAGACCCAGTGCACCGACCCGTGGACGATCACCTACACCCAGACCAACCCCGGCGACCCCATCACCGCAGTCACCGCCACCGACACTGCGGTCACGCCGGCAACTGCCTGTGGCTCCTCGACCACCGCGACCTGGGCCTTCGCCAACGGTCACCCGGTCAACGGCACCTGGGACAACACCGCACACGCCTGGACCTTCGACTACTCCGCCACGGCGCCGACTGCACCCACCGCCGCTGTTGGTCTTCGCTACAGCTTGATCAGCAACGCGGCCGCCATTACCGGGAACCTCACCATCGGCGGACCCGCCGCGACTGACCCGGCGGGGCTCACGATCGACATCTCGGGCCTCACTTTCGACGCCACGCACGGCAGTTACGGATCAGAGTATTGGGGCGCTGGTTTTCCCTGGCTTGTGATCGCTTCGGGGGGCGACTACTGGTTCGCGAACCCTGACGCGTTTGGGACCAGCCCAGGCAGTAACGGCTACACGCTGACGAGTGGGGGCTTCTGGGAGAACATTTGGTCTCCTGGAAATTGGTATCGCATCTACAACGCAACTGGTGATGGGCCGCAGGTTTCCTACATCCCCTTCACGTAGTGGCGGCGGCGTTGGCCCGCTCGCCCGACCCAGCACCGGGTTGGGGATAGTGTCGGGTTCGGGGTGTTGCCTTTGTCCTCTTTGTGGGATTCTGTGCCGACAGATCGGTGATCGTGGTGCCGTGGTCCTGCCAACTATGTTGATCGCTGGGATGTCCTGATGCGTAAGTCTGTTCTTGCCCTTGCTGCGGCCAGTGCTGTGTTTGCGCTGACGGCCGCTGGTGCCACGGGAACTCTGGTCCTCAACGGCGGTCTGGGTTCGACCTTGGCGGCGCCGAACTCCGGCAGTGTGGACATCACCCAGACCCAGTGCACCGATCCGTGGACGATCACCTACGCCCAGGTCAATCCAGGCGATCCGATAACCGCCGTCACTGCCACCGACACTGCGGTCACGCCGGCAACTGCCTGTGGCTCCTCGACCACCGCGACCTGGGCCTTCGCCAACGGTCACCCGGTCAACGGCACCTGGGACAACACCGCACACGCATGGACCTTCGACTACTCCGCCATCAGAAACGTAGGCCCCACCGCCGCTGTGGGTGTGGGCTACCCCCTGATAAGCAACGCGGCCGCCATTGCGGGGAACCTCACGGTTGGCGGACCCGTGGCGACCGACCCGTGTCCCGTGGGTGATCCCGTGAGTACGGTCCCGGTGCCTGCACCGGCGCCGGGAGTGAATTGGTCCTTTTGCGTCCTGCAGGGCATGGACCTGTCCAATGCGAACCTGACAGGAGCGGACCTGACCGACGCGTGGATGCAGTGGACGAACTTGACCGGCGCAAACCTGACTGGCGCAAACCTGTCCGGCGCCCACCTGCTGTATGCGCCATCTACGGACGCGACCCTGACCGACGTCATCTACTCCAACACCACCTGCCCGAATGCTATGAACTCATCCGCGTACAACCCGCAGACCTGCGCCAACGACCTCAACTGGTAAGAGCCACGGGACACTAGGTCCTCACCACGGCCTCGTGGCAGCGACTCAGGAGCTCAGTTGAACGATCGCATGGAACTGCACCGCGCCCCCGAGCTCGGCTGAGCGTGAGCCGGCCCAGTGCCCGGTGCCGCTGGCATTTACGTAATCCTTAGTGCCCCCGATCACAGTGATCCCGCTGTCGAAGGACGTCGAGGCGCCGTCAGCGGAGGCCGTGGCCTGGCCGTCAAAGCGCATCGCGAGGGTGGAGCCATTCGCCGTCGTCACGGTGAGGAAGCCACCCAACTCACCGGCGCCCTTGACGTAGTGCACATTTCCCAGCATCTCGAAAGTGCCCGATTTTCCTTCGAGTTTGGTGACACCGGTGAGGCGATTCCACCCGTACACGGCCTCGCCCTGCGGGCCGACCTTGGCGATCACCTTGTCGATCGACGTGAGCGAGGTGTCGATCCTGACACTGCGCACCGAGCCGGTAGGGCTCAGCGCCATCGAGGGAACGGATACGGTGCTCGGCTCGGCGATCACCGCCGCGCCACCCGAGCATCCGGCCAGCACCATCAGAGCAACCACCGCACACGGCACTACCAGGGCTCGGCCACGAACGAAGTGCATGGGCCAAGAATCCCATACCCCACCCCGTCCGACGAAACCGACCATGGACGCGTTTCCCCGTCAGGCCTCGTCTACCAATCGCGATCCGCTCGGCCCCTCCACCATGCGCAGCACGCGGTCGGCCACCAGGTGCGCCTCGTCGGGATCGTGGGTCACGTGGATCGAGGGTGTGCCCCGCGAGCGAAGCAGATCACGGACCTCGATCGACAACCGTTCACGCAGTTCGCGATCGAGCGCCCCGAACGGCTCGTCCAGCAGGATCAGACGCGGGCCAGGAGCGAGGGCGCGGGCGAGGGCAACGCGCTGTGCCTGACCACCGGAGAGGGTCTCGACGCGACGGTCAGCGAACCCTGCCAGTCCCACCAACGACAACAGTTCATCAACCGCGCGAGCCCGCTCACGCGCCCCCATCGCCTCCCTCTCAAGTCCGTAAGCGACATTGGCCCCGACATCGCGATGGGGAAAGAGCATCGCGTCCTGGAACACCAGACCGAATCGGCGTCGGTGCGCAGGTATGTCGGCGAGATCGGCACCCTCCCACGTCACCCGCCCGGAGTCGGGCGCCTCGAGACCTGCGATCACACGGAGCAACGTGGACTTGCCAGCCCCGCTCGGGCCCAGGAGCGCCACGGCCTCCCCTGGCTGCACACTCAGATCGACCCGATCTAGGACCACGTATCCACCGAGCGCTACCGAGACCGCGGACACCTCCAGACCCTGTGCCATCACAGTCCTTCCGACCCGGCGCGACGCAGACGCTCAGTGACGAGCACCGCCGCGATCGTCACGATCACGAGAAGCACCGAGAGCGCGGCCGCCTGACCGTAGTTCGCCTGGCCGGGACGGGTTAGGAGCCGTCCGATCAGGACCGGGAGTGTTGGCGCATCCGTCCTGGCGAGGAAGGAGGTGGCTCCGAACTCACCCAATGACACCGCGGCGGCGAAGCCCGCCCCAATACCGAGAGACCGCGCAAGTACTGGGAGATCGATCGTGCGCCAGGTGGTCATCGGCGACGCACCGAGTGTGGATGTGACCTCTCGAAACCGGGGATCAATGGCGCGCAGGACCGGGAGAACCGTGCGAACGACCAACGGAACCGCCACGAGCGCCTGCCCGATCGGCACGATGATCCAACTGCTGCGAAGGTCGACCGGGGCAACGGCAAAGGTGATGAGCAGGCCAAAGCCGATGGTGACCGCACTGGTGCCCAGCGGCAGCATGAGCCCGATGTCGAGGGCGCCACTTCCCCTACGGGAGTATGCGATGGCGCATGAGGCAGCACCTCCGACGATGACAGCGATCGCCACCGCCGCGAGTGCGTAGGTAAGCGAGACTCGGACGGAGTCCCACGCGGCGACATCGCGCGTTGTTGGGCCGGTGACCGTGAGCGCATGCCACCAGTCGACCCCCCAGTGATCACCCACCCGAATCGAATCACGGACCAGCGCCGCCAACGGAAGCACGACGACCACCGTCAAAACACTCACGAAGCCCACAAGCGAGCGATCCAGCGATGAGCGCGTAGGTCGCAGTGCGACATCACTGCGCGAGAGCCGCTGCCGCACGGTGAGCCGGCGTTGGAGCCGGCCGGAGACGGCGAGGACGGCGAGCACTCCGACGATCTGCACAAGACACAGGGCCGCTGCGCCACCGAGGTCAAATAGCTGCACGGTGCGTCGATAGATCTCCACCTCGAGTGTTGTCGACGTAGGTCCACCGAGCACGAGTACGACCCCGAACGAGGTGAAGGTAAACAAGAAGACAAGTGCCGCCGCCGCGACCACCGCGGGACGCAGCAGTGGCCACGTCACCGTGCGCAGCAGCGTGATCGGCCCGGCACCGAGCGTGCGGGCAGCCTGCTCGTATCGATCGTCGAGGTGAGTCCACAATCCACCGACGACTCTGATCACCACCGCAAGGTTGAAGAACACATGTGCCAGCACGATCGCCGTCACCGTGCCGATCCACGCAGCGGGCAAGAGTGACCGGAACGCCGCACCCACCACGACCGTCGGCAACACGAATGGCACGGTGAGAAGGGAGAGCATCAGCCGACGTCCGCGGAAGTGGAGCCGGTGCAAGACATAGGCCGCGGGAAGGCCCACCAGCAACGTCAGCGCAGTGCTGGCCGCTGCCTGCCCCGTCGTGAAAGCCACGACCCGCCAGGTCGCCGCAGATACCAGCACGTCGAACCCACGCGGCGAGAGACTTCGCGCCAGCACGGTCGCGACAGGCCAGAAGAAGAAGATCGCGAGGAATGCCAACGGAACCACGGCGAACCACCACCCCGGCGGCGGCTGCACGAGGGGACGACTCCGGGCCCCCGAAGCGATGGCCGCAGGAGCAATGTCGTGGGTGCTCGCTGGTGAACTCAGCGCAACGTCACCTGGTCCCATGTCTCGAGCCAGGCGCTGCGATTGGCGTCGATCTGGGCGGGATCAAGTGTGAGCGGTTCAGCAGGTCGAGCCGCGAAGTCACTGAACACCTTGGGGAGCGCAACTGTGTCGAGCACGGGGAATACGAACATCGACAACGGCACATCCGCCTGCACCGCCGGCGAAAGCAGCCAGTCGACCACTGCGCGCGCAGCCTCGGGATGCTTGGTTCCCTTGAGCACGCCCGCGTACTCCACCTGGCGGAAGCAGCCGTCGGTCATCACCGACGTGGTGGGCTTTGTTGGCTTCGGGTCGGCGGCGTAGACGATCTCAGCAGGTGGGCTCGATGCGTACGAGACGACGATGGGTCGTGATCCCTTGCCACCAGTGGTGAATTCGCCCTCGTAGGCCTCCGTCCATCCGTTGACGACCTTGACGTCGTTGGCGCGCAGCGCCGTCCAGAAGTCCGCGAACCCGTCGTCGCCGTAGCGGGCTACGGTGGCAAGCAGGAAGGCGAGGCCGGTCGACGACGTGGCCGCGTTCTCCACCACGAGCAACCCGCGGTACTTCGGATCCACCAGGTCCGCGAGCGTCTTGGGCTCGTCGAGTTGGTGGGAAGCGAACCATGTGTCGTCGAGGTTGACGCACACATCGCCGTAGTCAATCGGGGTCACGGCATCCCGAGTCGAGACCTTCAGCGCCGACGACACAGCGGTCGCAGCGGCTGGTGAGACATACGGATCGAACACCCCGGCGTCGAGGGCACGCGAGAGCAGGGTGTTGTCGACGCCGAAGAGGACATCCCCTTCCGGGTTTCCCGCGGTGAGCGCAGCCTTGTTGACGACCTCGCCCGCATCGCCCACAGAGACCAGAGTCACCGTGATGCCGGTACGCGCGGTGAAGTCCGCCAGGAGGCTCTCGGTGAGGGCAAAGGAGTCGTGCGTGATCAAGGTGACCGTCGTGGGCGCGAATGAGGTCTGCGCCGGGGACGCACCGGTTGGGCTCGAAGCAGAGGTAGAGGGCGCTATGGACGGCCCCGTTACCGGTGCCGCGGTACCGCACGCCGCAAGGACAGTGCACGCGGCCGTGCCCACGATCCACGAGCGAGAGTCTCGACGAGGTCGGTGTAGTGGGGAGATCATGCTGAGAGTCCTTCCCTCCGCTGGAATTACCCAGATCAGGTTCAAGGGTCGGTGGCGGTCGGCCACCCTCTCAGCCCGGCGTTCCCCCGAGCTCCCCTGGTATCAAGTTGTGAGCGCACACTATGCGATGGCGGCGCGCCCTCGCACGTCAGGCCTGGTCTGCGGCCTTGCGCGCCGCCCGCTCGGCACGGGCCTTGACGATGAACGCGTACTGATCAACGTAGGTCAGGTCTCCCAGCTCGGTGATCGCGTCGCGGATCACAACCGTCATCTCGTCCCCCGTCATGGTGCGCGGGTCGAGGGGCAGACGCGGTGACATCCGGACGGTCGCGACCTTGCGACGAAAGCCCCGATTCGTGTAGCTCGTCACGACCGCGTGCACAGGGGCCTCGGGGTTGTTCGCGATCAAGGGCACGAGGACACGCTGGTGGAGGCGGTACAGGTGCGATGGGTCCGGACCGCGGGTGCCCTCGGGGTAGATACCGACCTTGCCACCGTCGGCCAGGGCCATCGCAGCCATGTCGAGTGCCCATTCGGTGGCCGCTTCGTCGCCACGGCGCAGCGGGATCTGTCCCATCCAGCGGAAGAACACCGCAGCGCGGCCCTCGAACCATTCGGCCTTGGTGAACGCCGTGATGCGCCACCACGTACTCATCACCGCAACGACGGGGTCGAGGGTCGCCAGGTGGTTGCCCACCAAGATCGCCGCACCCGGTGCAGCGTTCTGGGCGCCATCAAAGTTGATCTTGACCCGCATCTTCAGCGCCCGCAGCAGGGTGATGGTCAGCCAATAGGTTCGCGCCCGGCCCGGGCGGCCCACCCGGACATCACCAAAGATCGCAGTGGCCTCCGCCATGGCGGTGTCGTAGTCAAGTGCCGATGCCATGGGGCAATCATCGCGCGTGCGGTGCCCGAAATGCGAACGACCAATACTCGACGAGCGCTCGTTCGGCTCGAACCATGAGCGATTTCAGGCGCGGCGCTCAGCCACTGCCTTGCGAACAAGGAGGAGCGGCAGGATGAATGCGGCGATTGCCGTGAACAACCACACCACCAGCGTGGACAGGATCCAGGTGGTGACACCGTCCATCGAGAAGTCGCCCATGAACAGAGACGTCAGGACGAGCGAGACGAACGTGGTGACGAGCCCGACTCCCCCCATGAAGGCACGAGCCTTGCGCTCAGCCACCCTGCGGAAGATCGGCGACAGGATCGCCTGAAGCAGCCCGACGATGATCGCCACGACGAGATAGGTGATCGCGCCATCGACATGGAAGCCCGAGAGGATGACGTCCGCGGCGATAATGCCGATTAACGCTGACGCGAAGTACACCGCCGTGCGAATGAGGAATCGAATCATGGGTAGAGGCTAGCCCCGGCGGGCGTCACCGCGCGGGAATTCGCGCCCAACAACCCCTGAGTCGAAGACGAGGACGGAGTCGGGCACGAGGGTGAAGGCGAGCTCCTCCTCTTCGGCGTTGTGCAGCCGGAGAACTGCATAGAGGCCGTACAGCAGACGGCGGAGCTCAACGACATCCTCGGGCTCGGGTGCGGAATCAGTGAGCTCGTCGAGTAGCCGACGCAGGCGGCTTACCTGGTGCTCGATTTCGACGTGGCCGCGGGTGAGCGTGCCCATCGGATCGGCACCACCCATGGCACGCGCGATCGCGGGGTAAAGTTCGCGTTGCTCAGCCCGCTCGTGCGGCAAGGTGCTCGTCTCCAGGCGCACCAGCAGATCACGGACGGGTGCGAGATCACAGCCCGCGGTGGTCAGCGCATCTGCGACCGAGCGAACCTGTTCGACGACTGGGCGCACTGACACATGCTCAGCCCGGATGCGACGCACGAGTTCGGCATCCGCGGGCGGCAAGGTGATGGTGTGCATGCGGGCGGGGAGGAGTGCGCGCAGCGCAACCGCGATGGCCAGGACGTCGATGACTTCCTGCAGGAGCGCACCGGCTGCCGGGGGCAGATAGCCCAGTACCGCCGCCACCATCGCGATCAGTGACAGCCCCATCCCCCACGCCGCGCTCTGCATAGCGATCCGGTGAGCGCGGCGACAGATCAGGATTGCGTCCGCGAGAGCGTCGATCCGATCGACGGTGAGCACCACGTCGGCAGTCTCGGACGTGGCCGTCGCGCCGCGGGCTGCGAGAGCCACACCGACCCCAGCGGCGGCCAGAGCAGGCGCGTCGTTGACACCATCGCCGACCATGATCGTCGGCCCGTTGAGCGATTCGGCGGCGACAACCACGAGCTTGTCGGCGGGATCGCGATCGGAATGGACCGCGTCCACCCCCACGATGCGGCCGACCGACTCCGCGACATCGGCTCTATCGCCCGTCACCAGCACGGTGCGCGTGATGCCAGCGAGTCGGAGGGCACGGATCATCCGCGCGGCGTCGGGTCGAACCGGGTCGTCGAGCAGGAACGCTCCCACCGGCACACCATCGACGGCGATGTAGACCACTAGAGATCCGTCAAGGCTTGCCCGGCGACGGGCCTGACGAACCCATGCCGGCGGTGGTCCATCGACGATCCACCCTGCCTTGCCCAAGCGCACCTGATGCCCGGACACGTTGCCCTGCAAGCCATATCCGTGAATCTCCTCCACGTCGACAGGGATCACAAGGGCCTGGCCACGTGCTCGAGCGGCCGTGACGATCGCGGTCGCGAGCACATGGGGCGACACCTGGTCGAGCGATGCTGCGAACGCAAGGAGGGCGTCCGAGTCGATCGGACCCGCGGTGATCACATCAGTCAACACCGGGGTGCCACGGGTGAGCGTCCCGGTCTTGTCGAAGAGCATCACCCGCCCACCCGCCAGCCTCTCCAGCGCACCACCGCCCTTGACGATCACGCCGATCCGGGCAGCACGGGAGAGCCCCGACATGATGGCAATCGGCGCCGCGAGCAGCAGCGGGCACGGCGTCGCGACGACGAGCACCGCCACCGCGCGCACAGCCTCGCCGCTGACAATCCACCCGACCCCCGCGAGGGCGAGCGTCAATGGCACGAAGTAGATCGCAATCCGATCGGCCGCCCGAACAAATGGCGCCGACGATGCCTGGGCCTGCTCCACGAGTCGCAGGACCCCGGCGTAGCTCGAGGCCTCGGAGGTCGCAGTGGCGACGAGTCCGACGGGGGCTCCGGCGTTCACGACGCCGCTGCGCACATCATCGCCCGCCGGTCGCTCGACCGGCAGGGACTCGCCGGTCAACGCGGCCTCATCGAACACTCCCGCGACCTCGAGTCTGCCGTCGACAGGCACGATCTCGCCGGCGCCCACCACGAGTCGATCCCCTTGTCGCACCTGCTCGACCCCGACCTCAACCAGTAGATCGCCTTCGTGTCGTCGCGCTGTGCGCGGGGCCCTTTCGATCAACAGGCTGAGCTCACGCCGGGCTCTGGCAGCGGCTCGGGCCTCGAGGAGTACGCCGGTGGTGAGCATCACCGTGATCACAGCGCCCGCGAAGTACTCCCGCGTTGCAAGCGCACCCGCGAGTGCCAGCAACGCGATCACGTCGACCGTCGGCTGGCGTCGACGAATCGCGAGAGATGTGGCAATGAACGACAGGCACACACCTGCCACGGTGCCGACGCCCCAGAGCGCATCCGCCCAGGCGGGGCGGCCCGTGCCGTAGGCCACGACGCCACCGGCCAGGAACAGGAGCGCCACTGCGAACGCCGCGGTCTCGCGGTGCTCTCGGATCCACCTCACGACAGTGCCCTCCCGAGCCGCGCCCCCGGACGGGATCCGCTCTCGGTCCCAGTCTCCGAGCCCCGCTAGGCGCGCGCCGGGTTATCGGCAATCTCGCCAGTCACCGAGGCTCGCCGGCCCAGCATCCGCCCGAAAAAGGCGGCGGCGCAGAACGGGGCGAACGGCTCGCCCTACTCCCCGAGGTCGATGAGCACCTTGCCGAGGGCACCGGCCTCGACCGCGTCATGTGCAGACGCCGTGTCCTCGAGTGAGTAGAGGTGCTCCGGCAAACGGCCGAGTGACCCTTCGGCAAGGGCAGCGGAAATATCACCGACAGCAGCGCCAATGGCCTGCGGCGTGAACCCGTAGACAACGACGAATGCCAAGGTCACGTTGCCGGTCATCAGTTGCCGCACGGGAATGGTGGGATCAGACTCCTCTGTCGCGTACGACACGATGACGCCGTGGGGCCGGAGCACACTCAGACTTGCCACCAGGTTGGCCCCGATCGCCACGTCCACCACACGATCCACACCGTGAGGGGCCGCAGCGCGCAGGTCGTCGAGGAATCCGGGCACGCGATAATTGAGCACGACATCAGCGCCCGCGGCACTCGCGATCGCTGCCTTCTCGGGCGAGCTCACCGTCGCGATGACGCGGGCGCCAGCGCGGTGAGCCAACTCGATCGCGGCATGTCCCACCGCGCCGGCTCCCCCTGTCACGAGGATGGTCGAGCCGGAGATGTCGCCGCCTGCGAACAGGCATCCGTGCGCGGTGATGTACGGGATGCCGAGACCTGCGCCCTGCTGCATCGAGATGCTGTCCGGCAGGGGAACGGCCTGGCCCTCGGGCACACACGTGAAGTCTGCGGCGGTGCCGTACTGACGTCCGCTCGCGCAGTGGAAGAGCCAGACCCGCTGGCCCACGCGGGCGGGGTCGACCCCTGCCCCCACGCCCACGATGGTGCCCGCGCCGTCTTGGTTGGGAATCTGCCAGGGGACGACCATGCCAACCCTGGTGCGACTCTTCCAGTCCGTGGGATTAACACCAGAGAACCGCACTCGAACGAGCACCTCGCCCGGCGCGGGCGCGGGGGTCTCCATCTCGACGAGGCGCAGGACATCACCCGCAGCACCAGGGCCTTCGTACCTGACTGCGCGCATAGGTGTCCGTCCTCGTCTTGTCGTCGACCATGACGTACCCGATCACAGCACAGCCGAGTTCGGCCCACTCTCAGGTGGCGAGGGAGTCCCTGACCCGGCTACGGGAAATCTTCAGGCTCGTGGTGGTCGGCATGGAGTCCAGGAACTGCACGCGGGTCGGCTTCTTGTAGCTGGCCAAGTACTCGCGGCACATCTGCAGGATCTGATCCTCGGTGACCACCACGGCGGGATCGACGACGACGGCCGCCACGACCGACTGCCCCCATCGTTCGTGCGGAAGGCCAACGACCGCACAGGACACGACACCCGGCACTCGCATGATCACCTCCTCAACTTCGGAGGGGTAGACGTTCATGCCGCCGGAGACGATGAGGTCGACTCGTCGCTCGCTGATCACGAGATAGCCCTCGGCGTCGAGGCTGCCGAGGTCGCCTGTGAAGTACCACCCGTCACGAAGGGCGTCGGCGGTGGCCTCGGGGCGGTTCCAATAGCCGACGAGGAGCGCGGGCGAGGACACGACGATCTCGCCGACGCTGACACCGTCATGCGGCACTGGCTTGCCGTCCGGTGCGAGCACCTCGACGAGGGTCTCCTGCACCGCACGGCCGACCGAGGCCAGCCGGTCGGGACGACCCGGTTCGAGACGGATATCCGATGGGCTGGTGACCGTGACGAGGCCACCGGAGTTCTCGGTCATGCCCAGACCCTCAATGAGAACGCCGCCGATGACATCGGCCACGGCGCGAAGCTTCTCGAGCGATGCCTTGGACGCCGAGTGCAATACCGAGAGCAGGCTCGACAGGCGCGCCGGATCAGCCGCAGCCTTCTCGGCGAACTCCCCGAGCACCGGCGAGGGCAGATAGGTGAAGGTGATCCGGTGGCGCTCGATGGTGTCAATCAGTGATGCCACATCCCAGCTGCCCAAGATGCGCACCGTGCCGCCGACATAGAAGTGGCTGATGATGTGCGAGGGCACGACCGCGACGAACGACATAGACCCCGTCAGAGCACAGATGCTGCCGAGTGCGAGGCGGTAGGACTGCGCATTGAGCCGGGCAAGCGCGGCCACCGAACCCTGAGTGAGCATGGCCCCCTTGGGAAGTCCGGTGGTGCCGCTCGTGTAGCCGATCATGTAGAGATCGTCGGGCGACGGAGCCGGCTGGACGTCGTCACTTCCCGACGCGACGAGCTCGGACAGCGTGGTGGGCGCCTGTGGATCGGCGACGGTCGAAACCAGCGCGAGATCGGGCACGACCGAGGTCAGCGACGCTACGTGCCCGGACAGGCCGCCGGTGAACAACAGCACGCGGGCGCCGGAATCGCTCACCAGGTGGGTCGCCTCATGGTGGGTAAGCCGCGCATTGATCGGCACCACGACCAGACCCGCGAGGGCACACGCCACATAGACCTGGACGTACTCGAGGGAGTCCTCCATCCAGGCCGCGATGCGGTCGCCTGGGGCGAGCCCGGTGGCGAGCAGTGCGTTGCCAAGGCGACGGCCTGTGGTGAGGAGGTCCGCGTAGGTCTGCTCACTGCCGTCGGGCGCCACGATCGCCACAGTGTTGGGCGAGCGCAGCGCCGTTCCCTGAATCAGCGCTGCGACGGTGAACCCGCTCATGCGGCACATCCTCCCGAGACCCCGGCCATATGGACGCGGTTCAGCGGACGAACCGGTTCACATAGTCGGCGCCGAGGCCCACGGCCTCGTAGTGCTTCGCGGCCTGTTCGATTCGCGTGAAGACGTCGGCGAAGCCCGTCGGCGTTCCGAACTCGTCGACCTCGATCAGGCAGCCGGTGATCCAGAACAGCGTGAGCGACTCACCCGGGTCTGCGATGAGCGTGTGGGTGTCGCCGGGTGGTTCGAAAACGTACCCACCCTCCGTGGCAACCCAGTCGCGCTCGAGGTAGTGCCATTGGCCCTTGATCACGTAGCCATGCACCGGGGCGGGGTGAGCATGTCGGCTGATGAAGCCGGTGGTTCTCATGCGCGTGACGTTGACCCATGCGCCGCGCACGGTGTCGAAGAGCAGCGGTCGGATCCAGACGCCCTCGCGCGCAGTGGGGACCCACTCGCGCTCATCGGTGCTGTTGGCAAGCTCGACGATCTCGGCCGGGCTCCATGCTGAGACGGGGATCGCTGGCTCAATCATGCTGGTCTCCCTCAGAGGTGTGCACTGCAGTGATGGCCCGAGGCTACCAAACGGTCGGATGGAGGGATAGTCGACGGGTGGCGGAGATTGTCCGGGGAACGGGGCCGTCGATAACTCCCGCCCACCGCGCACTCACTGACAAGACCGGCGAGAGCGCGATGGCCGTCCTGCACGCATCCTGACGGCTGCCAACCGGTGCTCAGCCGTCGAGCCCGAGTTCGCTGGCCTTGAACCGGCGCAGGGTCTCCTTGAAACCGTCAGTCTCGATCGCGGTCTTGATGAGGTCGACCGCATCGGTGTGGTGAACCACGACATCGGTCTCGGCGCCCATGAACGCGGTCATGCGGAAACCCTGGAGCTCCATCGTGCGGTTGATGGCGATCTTCTTCATCCGCAGGATGCTCAAGGGCACGGTCGCGATCGACAGCGCGAGTTCGCGCACATGAGTGATCAAGTCGGCCTCGGGCACGGACTCCACCGCCCAGCCCCACTCGGCCGCGGTGCGCCCGCTGAACCTGCGCCCTGGGACGAACGAGAGCAACTTCGCGCGGTTCGCCCCGATCGAGAAGGCGAGGAGGGGGGTGATGAATCCTCCACCGATCGGCATGGGCGGCGACGCCGAGATCACCGCATCGTCGGCGGTCACGATCATGTCGCAGAAGGTGGCCATCTGCGTGCCACCAGCGATGCAGTAGCCGTGCACCGCGGCGATCACGGGCTTGGGGTGCTCCCACAGGCGCAGGAAGGTGTCGATATAAGACGCCTGACGGTCGCGGTCGGCGACGGAGTCACCAGGCTCGGTGACCTCCACGGAGTCGTTCGAGAGGTCGTGCCCGGCCGAGAATGCCCTGCCTGCACCCCGGAGCACGATCACACGCGAGTCCGATCGACGCTCGGCCTCGAGGATGTTCTCGAGTCGATCGAGCATCTCCTGGCTGATCGCGTTCAGTTTTTCTGGGCGGTTCAGGGTGATCCAGGCGATCGGCCCCTCGCGCTCGAGCAGCACGGAGTCGGGTGAGGTCATGTGCGGCACCGTATCTCCCGGCGCTCACGAGGGACGAATGGAGACATCCGCCTGCGGCCTTGAAATTCTCCCGACCGTTCGGTAGACATGCCCCCAAGTAACCATGAGCTCCCGAAGGGACATCTCCGTGCAGGTCACCCGCGACACCAAGATCCGCCTCGTCACCGAGATGACCATCGACGGCGCCGCCGTACCCGGCGCAGGCGCACCCTTCACCGTGCACAATCCAGCCACGGGCGAGGTACTCGGTGTGATCGCCGGTGCCACCACCGGCCAGACCGAGCAGGCGATCCTCGCCGCCCGTCGGGTCTTCAACGACGGCACCTGGTCCAACCTCGCTCTCCAGGAACGCTCGGCTGCCATGCATCGGGTCTTCGACGTGATCGAGGCCAACCGCGCCGAGCTAGTCGCCACCATCGTGGCGGAGGTGGGTACCCCCATCACCACCGCCGAGGCCTTCCAGTTCGACATCCCCCTGCACGTCTCGCGCGCATTCGCCGATCTCGCCGCGATCGACCGGACCGAACACATCGGCGAGCACTTCTACCCCGTCCCGAGCGCGAGCCTGGTCGGCTACCGGCCGGTGGGCGTGGTCGGCGGCATCTCCGCCTACAACTACCCGTTGCACCTCTCGATGATCAAGATCTTCGCTGCGATGGCCGCCGGGTGCCCGATCGTGCTGACCCCGTCACCCCGCGCGCCCTTCGCCACACTTCTCCTCGGCCGCCTCATCGCCGAGGCCGGGATCCCCGCGGGCCTCGTGAACATCGTCGTGAGCGACGACCTCGCAATCCCCCAGATGATCACGACCCACCCGGAGATCGACAAGGTGTCGTTCACCGGGTCCGATGCTGTCGGCAAGATCATCATGCGCCAGGCGTCCGACACTCTCAAGGGTGTCGCGCTCGAGCTCGGCGGCAAGTCCGCCAACATCATCATGCCGGGCACCGACCTCGCCGCCCTCCTCCCTGCCGTCCACATGCGCTACTCGCGCAATGCCGGTCAGGGCTGCGCCTCGCCGACCCGGATCCTGGTGCACAAGAGTCAGGCAGATGACTTCATCGAGCGCTCGGTGAGCACCTGGTCGGCCATCAAGATCGGCGACCCCTGGGACCGCGAGACCATCGTCGGCCCGCTGATCCGCCCCGAGCACCTCGCCCGTGTCTCGGGCTACGTCGACCTCGCCCTCAGCGAAGGCGCGTCGGTCGTCGCCGGTGGCGGCAAGCCCGATATCGAGGGCGGCTGGTGGTACAACCCCACCCTGATCGGGTCGGTCGAGAACAACATGCGCATCGCACGCGAGGAGGTCTTCGGACCCGTCGGCGCGATGATCACCTACGACACCGTCGACGACGCTGTGCGCATGGCCAATGACAGCATCTACGGACTGGCCGGCTATGTCTTCGGCGACGACCTCGACGCTGCGATCGCCGTGGGCAGCCGTCTCCAGGCAGGCACCGTCCAGATCAACGGCGGCGGTGGCCTCCGCGGCGACGCACCGTACGGCGGGTTCAAGCAGAGCGGCCTCGGCCGCGAGTTCGGCGAGTGGGGCGTGCGCGAGTTCCTCGAGCCCCAGCACCTCCAGTGGGCACTGCCTACCGCCTGAGAACTACTGACCGGCCCCCGACTCATCGCCCCACTTCACCCCCTGATCACTCCACGGGAGAACACCATGAGCAACGCACTTCAGGATCGCATCGCCCTCATCACCGCCGCCGGCTCCGGCATGGGACGTGCCTCGGCCGTCCGCATGGCACGCGAGGGTGCCACCGTCATCGTCGCCGACATCAATGACGAAGGTGCCGCCGAGACCGTGCGCCTGATCGAGGCCGAGGGCTTCGGCAAGGGTGTGGCCTACCACCTCGACGCAACCGACATGGGCGCGATCAAGACCATGTTCGAGTTCGTTGACACTGAGTTCGGCCGGCTCAATGTGCTGTACAACCACGTCGGCTCCCCCGGCCCCGCCGGGCTTCAGATCACCGATGAGCAGTGGGAACTCACCGTCGACTTGAACATGAAGAGCGCATTCTTCGCCACCATGTACGCCGAGCCGCTGCTGCGACGTGAAGCGGGCAAGGCCTCGATCATCTACACCGCTTCGGTGAGCGGCCTCGTCGGCTCACTCGCGAGCCCGCTCTACTCCATGGTCAAGGGCAGCCTGGTCTCGTTCTCCAAGTCCCTGGCCATGTCCCTCGGGCCGGATATCCGCGTCAACGTGATCGCCCCTGGCGCCGTCGACACCCCGATGCTGACGCAGTTCTTCGGACGCGACGACGAGTCGCTCGCTCCCGAGCGCGTCAAGATGTTCGTCGAGACCGGTGTGCCGCTCAAGCGCCCCTGCAAGCCCGAAGAGGTCGCCGAGGCCGCCCTGTTCCTCGCCAGTGATGCCTCGAGCTACATCACCGGCGTCACACTGCCCGTCGATGGCGGGTACGTCGCGAAGTAGTCCGGACTTCGCAAGGCCCGGCCGATCGGCCTCCACGACTCGACATGACAGGACGGCCACATGTCAGAACGAAGTGACCTCCACGGCTCCGTCGCGATCGTGACGGGTGCCAGCCGCGGCATCGGCCTGGCGATCGCGACCGAACTACTCGGTCGCGGAGCGAAGGTGTGCATCACCGCGCGCAAGGCCGGCCCTCTCGCGGATGCCGCCCGGGCCCTCGGGTCACCTGATTCGGTTATCTCCGTGGCCGGCAACACCGATAGCTCCGAGCACCGAGGCGAGTGCGTCGAGGCCACCATGGCCGCGTTCGGCCGGATCGACCTGCTGGTGAACAATTCCGGGACCAACCCCACCTATGGCCCCATGATCGAGACCAGCCCCGCTGCCAGCAGCAAGGTGTTCGACGTCAATGTCACCAGTGCGCTCGAGTGGGTCAAGCTCGTGCACGCCACCTGGATGGGCGAACATGGCGGCTCGATCGTCAATATCTCCTCAGCCGCAGGTATCAGGCCCGCCCTGGGCATCGGTATCTACGGAGCCAGCAAGGCGGCACTGTCGCAACTGACGGCGCAACTGGCCTGGGAGCTCGCGCCGGGCATCCGCGTCAACGCTGTGGCCCCCGCGGTCGTGCAGACCGTGTTCGCCGAAGCCCTCTATGTCGGCCGGGAAAGCACTGTGGCCTCGGCCTACCCTCTCGGTCGACTCGGGACCCCGCAGGACATCGCATCTGCCGTGGCCTTCCTGCTCTCCTCAGAAGCATCGTGGATCACCGGGCAGACCCTGGTGATCGACGGTGGGCTCGGCCTGACCGGCGGCATCGAATGACCTCCTCCCCTCCGGGGCTCGATCTCGCAGCCCTGCGCGAATTCCTCGACGCGAACGCCCCGAGCCTCGTGTCCGGTGCGCTGCACGCCGAGGTAATCGCGGGCGGTCGCTCCAACCTGACCTACTTCCTCGACGACGGCTCCGAGCAATGGGTGCTGCGGCGTCCACCGCTCGGGCATGTCATGGCCACGGCGCACAATATGGCCCGCGAGTATCGCGTGATGGCCGCAATGGCGGGCACCACGGTGCCCTGTCCCGAGGTCCTGCTGATGTGCGATGACCCCGATGTCATCGGTGCACCCTTCTACATCATGGAGCGGGTAGACGGGGAGGTCATCCGTACGACCGACCAGTCCGCTGCCCTCGGGGTCAGCGGAACCGCCCGGCTCTCGAAGAACTTGGTGGATGTTCTCGCCTCCCTGCACTTGATAGATCCCGCGTCGATCGGGCTCGCCGACTTCGGCAGGCCTGGAGGCTTCATGTCCCGCCAGGTCGCGCGATGGGGTCAACAACTGGAATCCTCACGCACTCGCGAGATCCCCGGCATCGAGTCGCTCGGCCACACGCTGGCCCGCGAAGTCCCACTGCCGCAACGGGTCTCGGTCGTGCACGGTGACTACCGACTCGAGAACGTCCTGGCCACTCCAGAGGCCGAGATCTCCGCGGTACTCGACTGGGAGATGGCCACCCTTGGCGACCCGCTCGCCGACCTCGGACTCATGTGCGTCTATTGGGATGCTCTGCCCGCCTTGGGCCTCAACCCTGTCGTCGAAGGGATCGCGCCGGGCCTGGGTTACCTCCGAAGCGATCAGCTCGTCGAGCGTTACCTCGCGGCAACCGGGCTCCACGATCGAGACATGCCTTGGTACGTCGCCTTCAGTTCCTACAAACTCGCGGTGATCCTCGAGGGCATCCACTACCGGTACGGGCTCGGACTCACCGTCGGTGAGCGTTTCGAGGAGATCGGTCCTCTCGTCGCTCCGCTTATCGAGTACGGGGCCGACCAGATGCTCAGGAGTTCGCACCGGTGAGCAATCCCCGGCCGATCTACCTTGAGGAGCACGAGGCGTTTCGCGCCAGCGTCCGACACTTCGTGGAGAAGTCGATCTTGCCGCACTACGAGCACTTCACCGAGGAGCGCATGATCGATCGATCGGTCTGGCTCGAGGCTGGCTCTCTCGGACTTCTTGGCCTGCACGTTCCCGAGGAATACGGCGGTCAGGACGCGGGCGACTACCGGTTCACCGCGATCGTCCACGAGGAGCTCGCGAAGGTCAGTGTCGGGATGTCCTCGAGCTTCGGCATCCACTTCGACACGGTGGCGCCCTATCTCATCGAGCTCGGCACCCCCGAGCAGAAGGCACGCTGGCTCCCGGGATTCGCCGACGGCTCGAAGATCACTGCAATTGCCATGACCGAACCCGGCGGGGGCAGCGACCTCGGCGCCCTGCGCACCACGGCCACCGAGACTTCCGAGGGCTGGGTTCTCAACGGCAGCAAGACTTTCATCACCAACGGCTACCGGGCCGACCTCACCGTGGTGGCAGCCCGCACCGGCACCGGCAAGGCATCGAGGAGTATCTCGCTGTTCGCGGTCGAGGACGGTATGGCGGGCTTCACCCGCGGCCGCAAGCTCGACAAGGTCGGGCAGCCCGAGTGCGATACGGCCGAGTTGTTCTTCACCGATCTCGAACTTCCGCGCACGAGCCTGATCGGCGAACTCGGCCGGGGGTTCATCCACATGATGGAGCGTCTGCCGCAGGAGCGGCTTTTCGGCGCGATCACCAACCTCGCGCACGCCGCGGACATCCTCCTCGAGACCATCGAGTACGCCAAGGAGCGCAAGGCATTCGGGCAGGCAATCGGCAGTTTCCAGCACAATCGGTTTCTGCTTGCCGAACTCGTCACGACCGTCGACGTCGCTCAGGCCTTCCTCGACCAGTGCATCCTCGCCCACGTCAACGGTGCACTCACACCCGTCCAGGCGGCCAAGGCGAAGTGGTGGACCGCGCAGGTCCAGAACGACGTTCTCGACGCGTGCGTTCAGATGTACGGCGGATACGGCTACATGCGCGAGTACCGCGTCGCGCGGGCGTGGATGGACGCACGCGTGACGAAGATCTGGGCTGGCTCCAACGAGATCATGAAGGAACTCATCGGCCGGGATCTGGGCCTGTGATGACCTCGCGCGACAGAGCGTTCCCCGGGTCCAGCGAGAAGTGTTGACAGGGTACCGACCGGACGGTAGAAACGGTGCGGCCGGAGACGGCCGCGGAACTCACGGAATGGCAGGTCAATGACCGAGTCCTTGCAGGGCGCACGGGTCGTCATCGGATCCATCGGCGACGACATCCACGTGGTGGGCATCACCATCCTCGGGCATGCGTTGCGCAACGCCGGAGCCGAGGTGATCCAGCTCGGCATCCAGACCCCGGTCGAGGAGTTCGTCGCGACCGCGGTCGCCGAGGATGCCGACGCGGTGTTCGTGTCCTCGTCCAACGGGCACGCCGCGATCTTCTGCGACGGGGTGCGCGGCCTCATGGCAGCGGCAGGAGCCGACGACGTACTGCTCTATGTCGGCGGAAACCTCGCGAACACGGCAGCCGCCGACTGGAGCGAGGTCGAGGCACGTTTCCTGGCGATGGGCTTCGATCGCGCCTACCCCTCACGCACACAACCGGCCCAGGCCATCAGCGACCTTGTGGCCGACCTCGCCCAACGAAGGAGTGCGAGCAATGGCTGACAACGTCACCAATGAGCGACTGACCGACGACGCGTTCCACGCCCAGCGCGAGACGATCTTCCGTGAGCAGCTCGGGCGCGCTCCTTACGACCTCGATGAGGCCCTCGCGTTCTCGCTCGAGAACGCCAAGCGCGGCACCGTCGCGGCCGTGCTCCAGAAGGCCAAGGCCACCGGCGTCGCCGCCGTCGTTCCCAGGGCCGGTGTGGCGAGCTGGGAGGGCCAGCGCGCCCTCATGCAGATGCTCGACGAAGCCGGGGCGGCCTACCTTCCGATCACCATCGACAGTCTCACGCGCGAGCTTCAATTCGCCGAGGCCGAGCGTCGTCTGGCCTCGAGCACCACCGAGGTCTCGGCTCTCAACGGCTATCCGATCGTGGCCCACGGTATCGAGGCCAACCGCCGCCTCATTCAAAGTTTCGATAAGCCGGTGATCGTGCGAGCGAACGCGGTCGACCTGCGCATCACGGCCGAGACGGGGCTCGCCAGTGGTGGTACCGCGTTCGTGTCCGGACCGATGTATGCCACCCTCGAGTACTCCAAGAACACACCGCTGTCCGAGGGCATCTCCAAGTGGCAGTACATCTTCCGGCTGATGGGTATCTACTCCGAGGCCGGCGTGCCGATGGCCGATGACGCCGTCGGGTTCTCCCAGAGCGGCACGTGCTCGGTGCCCGCACTGATGCATGTTGGCGTCATCCTCGATGCGTTGATCATGGCCTCGCAGGGTGTGAAGCACATCATGTTGTATTCCATGCTTCAGGGAAATATCGCCCAGGATGTGGCGAGCTGCCTGGCTGTTGAGCAGCTTGCGACCGAGTACCTCCACAAGCTCGGCCTCGACGATGTCTCCACCTACGTCGCGAGCAGCGACTGGAACGGCGCGTTCCCCGAGCGTCGCCCCGACGCCTACGGACTCATTGCGGCCAACGTATTCGCGGCCGCAATCGCGCGAGCACCCCTGAACTACGTCAAGACGATCGACGAGGGAATCGGCGTCCCCACCGCAGAGTCCAACGCCGACAGCATCCGGGTCACTCGCTATCTGATGAACCTCATCGGCCGCCAGGCCCACGCTTGGCGCACCCCGGAGATCGAGTTCGAACTCCATCTCAACCTCATCCAGGCCCGCGCCATTCTCGACGCGATCATCGATCTCGGTGATGGCGACCCCGTCGTCGGCTCCATCAAGGGGATCGGCACCGGCATCCTCGATATCCCGTTCTCGCCGAACATCCACGTGAAGGGGAACGTGCTGCCCATCCGGGATGCCTCGGGCGCGGTGCGGTTCCTCGACCACGGCGCCCTGCCCATTCCAGCGGAGGCACTCGAGATGGAACGCGAGCGACTCTCACACCGCTCGGCCGACCCGAGCGCACTGGGCTACCAAGATGTCGTCGATGACCTCCAGTTCCTCGAGCTCGACACCTTCGACCCGGCCACCGGTACGGAGGTGAAGGCGTAGTGCCCGATCTCAAGGTCTGGAACACCTCGATCACCGAGATCGCCGACAGTTCGATCTCCTACCGCGGCCTTCCGATCGGGCCGCTGATCGAGAACGGTGAGCTCTCCTCGATGCTGTGGCTGCTGCTCTTCGGCGGCGATCCCACGCCCGGGCAGAGCGACGCACTGCGACGCGCGATCATCGCGGCCCTTGACCACGGGGTCACCGCACCCTCGACACTCGCCGCGCGGGCGACGGCCTCGACTCGCAGCCCCGTGCCCTTCGCGATCGCCTCAGGTCTGATCGCTTTCGGCGGACCGGCTCACGGCGGAGCCGCCGAGGAGGCCGCGTACATCTTCCGCACTATCGCCGACGGCAATCCGGCCGATCTGGCCGAGGCCGCGATGTCGGCCATGGCCGACCTCCTCGCGGCCCGCAAGCGGATGCCGGGGTACGGGCACCCCTACCACGCGCGCGACCCCCGGGTGGGTCCGCTGATGTCGGGTATCGAGGCCAGTCACACCTACCGCGACATCGCCACCGCGTGTGAGAGCGCCCTGCTCACATTGACGGGAAAGCCCCTGCACATGAACGCCGACGCGGCCGTCGCGGGGCTCCTGCTCGATGCAGGCCTCGGCCCTGCCGACATCACCCTTGTCACCTGCCTCGGGCGGGCCTTCGGCCTCGCAGCCCACAGTCGCGAGGAGCAGGCCAACGAGCGCCCGTTCCGCGCGCCGTCCCTCGACACCGTGTCTTACTCCCGATCCGCCTCGCCCGACTCCAGAACGGAACAGCCCACCGCATGACCCGCCTGCTCGAGCACGTAGTCAAGGACATCCTCGAGTCCGAGGGTGTGCTCGTCCCTGCACGCCGGCTCTGTTCGAGCGCCGAGGAGGCCGTCGCCGCGTTCGAGGAACTCGGTGGCCCCATGTACCTCAAGGCACAGGTGGCCGCGGGCGACCGAGCCGGCAGCGGTGGCATCACGCGCGTCACGGACTCCGACTCGATGCGGAAAGCCGCCAACGCCATGCTCGGCATCTCGATCCAAGGCCTGCCTGTGCACTCGGTTCTCGCCGAGTGTGCGGTCGTGGCCCCCTGGGAGGGCTATGCCGCGATCTCGGTAGAAGAGAACCCCGCGAGGCGCGTCCTGCGCTTCTCCCCCACCGGCGGCACCGGATTCGATCCAAGTCGCGCCGCGCTCGCCATGGATCTCGATGACGCGCTCGCACCCCACCGCGTGCGGCGGGAGCTTCGACGCATCGGCACGCCATCCTCGGAGCTGGTCGCGATCTCGACCTTCCTGCACAAGCTCGCGCTCATCGCGACCCGCTGGGCCGCCTACACGTTAGAGCTCAACCCCATCACTCTCACCGACGACGGCATCGTCGCCCTCGACGCCAAAGCCGACCTCGACGACTACTCCAAGCCGCTCATCCCCGATCCCTCGGTGCTCGATGAAGAGGATCGCAATGCCCGCGAGCGCGCGGCCCGCGAGTTCCAGGCCGGCGATCACCGCGGCAGCCTGCGCTATGTGCAGCTCATCCCCGACGACGCGCCCGCAGGGCCCACGATGGTGGCCTCCCACTCGGTCGGCGGTGGTGAGTCGATGGTCGTCCTCGACGCACTCGCAGCAGTCGGCCTGCTACCCACGAACTACTGCGACACCTCGGGTTCACCCTCGGCGAAGAAGGTCTCGGTCGCGGCCGAGATAGTTGCCGGCCAGCCCAATATCGCCGGCATGCTGTTCTCCACGTGCATCGCCAACCAACCACTCTCCGTCACCGCCACCGGCCTGCTCGACGGCTGGCGCAATGTCGGGTGGACCGGGCCCACCGTGGTGCGCTTTGCTGGCAACGAGTCAGAGCAGGCCCGCGAGATGGTTCGTGCATGGGCACTCGAGACAGGTGCGCCCACAGTCATCGTCGGCGAGGAGTCGAACGAGTGGGAGGCCGCGGCACATCTCGCTCGAATGCTCGGCGTCACCACGGAAGGAGCAGCGAGATGAGCTTCCTGGTCAACGCCGATACCCGAGTCGTCATCCAGGGGATCACAGGCCAGCTCGGTGTGTTCGTCACTCGCATGATGGACGACCACGATCTCGCACCCGTCGCCGGCGTCACCCCAGGCCGCGGCGGCGAACGGGTCGGCAGCGTTCCGGTGTTCGACACCATTGAGGAAGCCGCACGCGAGGCCGGAGCCAACGCCTCGCTCGTCCTGGTTCCGGCCCACGGGCTCCGTGACGCTGTTCTCGAGGCCATCGAGGGCGGCATGAGCCCCACGGTGCTCATGGTCGATGGTGTTCCACTCGGGCTGAGCGAAGAACTCCTGCGCGCCGCACGGGCCGCGGGCATCGTCATCATCGGCCCGAACAGCCCAGGCCTGATCTCCCCCGGGCAGTGCCTGCTGGGCGCACTGCACCCGGCAAAGTTCTCGGCCGGCGATATCGCCGTGATCTCTCGCAGCGGCGGCATGATGTCGACCATCGCGCACACCCTGTCCGTGGCCGGGATGGGCACCTCGACCTGCCTGGGCATCGGCGGCGACAGCGTGATCGGGCTCGACATGGCCCAAGCGGCGCTCCTGGCCCAGAACGATGACGACAGCCGGGCCATCGTCATATTCGGCGAGATCGGCACCAGCCAGGAGGAGCGCCTCGCCGACCTCGTGAAGTCCGGTGCCGTGACCAAGCCCGTTGTCGCCTACATCGCAGGTGCAGCGGCACCTGCGGGTATCCGCTACTCCCACGCCGGCGCGAAGGTCGACGGTGTCGAGGGCTCGGCGCAGTCCAAGAAGCGGGCACTCGCCGACGGCGGGGTTCATGTGGTCGATCGCTACATCGATATCCCTGCGGTCCTGAACGACGCGATGTAGAGGAGGTACTCATGTCGAGTGAATCCGTGGCGCCCACACCCGAGCCCCGAAAGAGCGATGCCGCCGAGCGGAGACGCGCCGAAATTCTCGAGCAGTCCGCGAGGCTGTTCGACAGGTCCGGCTACAACAAGACGTCGATGAACGACATCGCCGAGGCGGTGGGGGTTCGCAAGCCAACGCTCTACCATTACTTCGACACCAAGGACGAGATCCTCTACTGGCTCCACGAGGAGTTCATCAACACCCTCCTGACCCAACAGGAGGCGCGCATCGCCGAGCGGGTTCCCGCCGACCTCATGGTCTTCGAGATCATGGCCGACATCCTGGCACTCATGCAGACGCACAAGGGCCACGTGCGCACCTACTTTGAGAACCACCGCGAGCTGCCCGAGCGCCATCGCACGACCAGCCACGAGAAGCGCGATCGTTACCGCCGCATGCTTGAGGACGCCATCGCGCAGGGAACCAAGGAAGGCACCTTCCGGCACGTCGATCCCGGGCTAACGGCGCTCGCCATCTTCGGGATGGTCAACTGGGCCTACCAGTGGTACGAGATTGATGGCACGCGAAGCCCCCGGGACATCGCCACTGTGTTTGCCGATCTTGTCCTGAACGGCCTCACCGCGAGCCCGCCTCGGGCCTGAACCGATGACCCCTTACGCCACCGAGTTGGCGGCCGGAATCCGTCGCGGGCATCCGCGGTCGGTCGCCCGCGCGATCAGCCTGGTGGAGCGACGAGATCCCTCAGTCGATCTGATCATCCGCCAGATCGGCGGCGCCACCCTGCCCGCGCACGTAGTAGGCATCACCGGGGCGCCCGGCGCTGGGAAGTCGACCACCGTGTCGGCATTGACCAGCGCCTTCCGCGAGATCGGTTGGCGCGTCGGCGTTCTCGCCGTCGACCCCTCCTCGCCCTTCACCGGTGGCGCGCTCCTGGGGGATCGGATTCGCATGCGCGACCATGCACTTGACCCCGAGGTGTTCATCAGGTCAATGGCCTCACAAGGACACCTCGGCGGGCTGTCCGCCGCAGTGCCACAGGCCCTGCGGATCCTCGAGGGCGCCGGGTGTCGGGTGGTGCTGATCGAAACGGTCGGGGTCGGCCAGTCCGAGGTCGAGGTGTCGGGTGTCGCTGACACGACCGTGGTCGTTCTCACTCCCGGGATGGGCGACGGTATCCAGGCCTCGAAGGCAGGGGTCCTGGAGATCGGTGACATCTTCGCCGTGAACAAGTCCGATGTCGATGGCGCAAGTACGACGGTGCGCGACATCCAGCGCATGATCGCTCTCGACCCGACCGTCGCCGCGGCCACGTGGCGACGGCCCGTCGTGCGCACGCGAGCCGACACCGGCGACACCGGCTCCCTAGTCCAGGCCCTCACCGATCGGTGGGAATGGCTGCAGACATATGACGCACTCACCATCAAGCGTGTCGCGCGCACCGCGCTCGAGCTCGAGGCCCGCGTTCTCGATTCCGTCAGGGAAGACCTGCGCGCAGTCGATGGCGAGCATGCGCTCGATGCCCTTGCGGCGGCCGTCACCCGTGGTGAACTCGATCCGGCAGCGGCCGCATCGCTTCTGCGGCAACGACTCTCAGGCTAGACCGAAGCAACGCCGACCGGCAGGAATCGTCGACCAGAGGCGCGTTCGGAGGCACCGATCCGATCGAGGTAAGGGGTCAGCCCGCCGTTGGACATCGGCCAACCCACTCCGAGCAGCATGCAGAGGTCGATATCCTGCGGCTCAGCGACGACGCCCTCGCTGAGCATGATCGCCGCCTCGTCGGCGAGGGCATCCGCGACACGGTCGCGCACCTGCTCGGCCGTGAGTCGGGTGTCGCCCATCTCGTAGAGGGCCCGCACATCGGGGTCGATCACACGCCCACCCTCGGGGCTCCGGGCCCAGAAGGCGGTAGCACCGCTCTCGACCACTCGCCTCATATTCTCCGAGCCGTAGAAGCGGTCGGGGAAGGCATCGACCATGGTCTGCGCGCTGTGGAACGCCACCGGTGGCCCGACGAGCGCGAGCAACTCGAAGGCCCCCATCGGCACCCCCATGAGGTGTGCCGCGCGATCGGCAACCTCGAATTCGGTGCCCTCGTCAACGACCCGCCACAACTCACACAGGAAGCGGACCAACAGGCGGTTGACGACGAAGCAGGGCGCGTCCTGGACGAGCACACATGTCTTGCCGAGCCCTTTGCCCGCGGCGAAGGCCGTCGCCGTTGTCGCGGGGTCGGTGAGGGCCGTCGGGGCGATCTCGAGCAGTGCCATCACCGCGACCGGGTTGAAGAAGTGGAATCCGATGACCCGCTCGGGATGCCGCAGGTCCTTGGCCATGTCGCTCACCGACAAAGACGAGGTATTGGTTGCCAGCACGCAGGTATCGGACACGACAGCCTCCGCGGCCGCGAACACCGCCTTCTTGACCTCAAGATCCTCGAACACGGCCTCGATGACGAAGTCTGCGTCGGCAAGCACGCTCTGCTCGTGTGAGGCGCTGACGAGCGTGCGTATGAGTGTGGCCTCGCCCTGGCCCATGCGACCCTTGGCCACGAGGGTGGAGATCTGCTCGAGAACATTGCGCAAGCCGGCCTCTGCGCGGTCGGCCGAGAGATCGGTCATGACCACGGGCACCTTGAGGGTGCGTGCGAAGAGCACGCACAACTGGCTGGCCATGAGGCCCGCTCCGATGATGCCCACCTTGGTGATCGGCCGTGCGAGTGCAGGATCCGGCGCCCCGGAGGGCCGCTTGGCCCGCTTGGTCAGCAGTTCGAAGGAGTACACCGAGGCCCGGAAGTCCTGGCCGAATGCCAATGCGGCCAGGGCCTCGTTCTCGGCAGTGAAGCCCTCCTCGCGGGTGCGGGTCTGGGCTGCGGCGATGAGGTCGCACGCGACGTAGGGCGCGGGGGTAGCGCCTTTGACCTTGGCGTCGACGGCCTTGCGCACGGCATCGACCTCGCTCTGCCAGGTGTCCGACGCGGGCACGGATCGAGGAACCTCGATTGCTCCGGTGACAACCTGAGCGGCCCACAGGCACGACTGCTCGAGGAACTCGGCGCCGTCGAGCATGATGTCGGCGATGCCCAGATCCACAGTGTCGGAGGGCCGAAGTCGCTTATTGGACGCCAACGGGTTGGCCACGATTACCGAGAGTGCGCGGGCGGGCCCGATCAAGTGCGGCAGGAGGTAGGTGCCGCCCCACCCTGGGATGAGCCCGAGATACACCTCGGGCAATGACAGCGCAGCCGCGGCCGATGACACCGTGCGGTAGGTGCAGTGCAACGAGAGCTCGAGGCCACCGCCCATGGCGGGGCCATTGAGGAATGCGAAGGTCGGCACCGCCATGTCGCTCAGACGCGAGAAGACGCGATGGCCCAAGGCCCCAAAATCCTTGGCGCCCTGACGATCGGCGACCCCGGTGATCTGTCCGAGGTCAGCTCCAACACAGAAGGCCTCAGCCGTGCCGACCAACGCCACCGCCGCGATGTTGCGTTCGGCGCTCACGAGCTCAAGGGCTGCATCGAGGGATGCCAGGCCGAGTGGGCCAAAGGTCGAGGGCCTCCCGGCCACCTCATTATCAAGAGTGATCAGGCCCAGCCGTCCCGCGCTCAACGGCAGATCGATGAACTCGACCTTCGACAGCGTGGCAACCTCGCTCTGGCTCTTCGACACTGCGTTCACCGTCACCGTTCTCCGAGCGTGCACACCACCGAGGCGATCGGGTCACCGCCACCAGCCTGAGCTTCACACGTCTGTGGGCCCGGCCCGAAGGCCGGACCCACGTCCGCGTGATAAAAACCCTGGCGACCAGATGATCGATCGCCGTCTCGAGGCTTACTCGCTGGCGTCGAGGTAGGGGTCGAGGATGCCGAGCCGCGGGGCTGCGCAGAGATCGCGCCCGGCCAGCGTGATGTCGACCGAGAGGGCCGTGGCACATCCGGGGCAGAAGTTCTCGCGCATGACGACGGGGGCGAGGTCGCCCGTGGGCCGGATCTGCGCGTGAATCTCCTCGAACCGCTCCGTGACCTTGCTCTCGCGGGTCACCACGGCGGTGCGCCAGTTGCCCACCTGCGGGCCAAGATCGTGCTGGCACATGGCGCATTTCCAGTTGCCCTCGGCCACCGCGAGCGGTGCGAACACCGGGCCAGCCGGGTCCGGGGTGCGGGCGGGAGCAGCTCCGAGGCGTTCCTGTCGGATCCGGGTGCGGGCGGCCAGGGTCGCCGCGACATCGGTGGCCTGGTTGGCATCGAGCACCACGCCATAGAGGAGCTCGCCGACGTCGGCGCTGACGTAGCCGTCACGGATGTCCTTGGCCACGGAGTCGGGGTCGCGGAAGAGCGGGTCGCCCACTCCGCCGCCACCACCATTGATCACGCTGAACACATCACCGCGACGCAGGATGAGGTCACCGGTCTTCGCCGGCTGCGGCACCTTGCGGCCCTTGAGGACATCCTCAGTGGGCCAGATGCCCTGCTCGAGGAGCTCGAAGACATTGGTGTCGGTGAGCAGGGTCCACTCGCCAGCGCCGGAGGGGTAGCCACCGGATGCGCCTCGGGCCGGGATGTAGGCGGCGTTGTTGTAGCCGCCACCGGTCATGAACTCACTGTGGACGATCGCGAGGGCGCCGCTGACTCCCATGCCACCGCGGTGGGTTCCCGCACCGGCCTGATCGCGAGAGATGCGACGCCAGAGGATGTAGCCGGGCTGGCTGGTCTCCTCCATCTCGACATCGGGGGTGTTGCAGCCACACATGCACTGCGCGGCGTAGGTGTCGAGACCGTCCGTGACGGTCTGCGCCCCACCACCACACGGCTGCCCCAGCGAGACCGGGAAGGCGACGGTGGGCCACCCGGTGCGCAGGTCGACACCGAAGGAGGTGAAGAAGGCGAGGTTCTGACACGGTGCGCCCGCGACGCGACTGGCGACAACGGGGTCCGTGCTCAGCGCGCAGGCCTGGGAGAGCACCTCGATGAGGATCTTGTTGATCCTCATGCCGGTTTCCATGTGGGACTGGGTCACCGGGGAGGGCGGTAGTGAGTTGACGATGCTGCCCTTGGGCCCGAGATCGAACACGATCGGGCGCCATAGGCCCTGGTTGACCGGGATGTCGTAGCACAGCTGGGAGAGCAGGGTCGACCACGACTGTCCGACCACCGCGGGCCAGGCTCCGTTGATGAAGGAGTCGGTCTGCTTATCACCGCGGTACTGGATGGTCATCTGGTCGCCGTCGACGACGAGGCGGCATCGGACGTTGAAGAATTCCAGCGGCCCGCGTCCGTCGTATTCGACCCAGTCCTCGCTCTCGTAGGTGCCATCGGGGAGGCCGCTGATGCGGTTGCGCATCGCCTTCTCCGAGAGGTCCTTGGCCGCCTCGTTGAGTTCGGTGAATCGCTCGAAGCCGATGTCGTCGAGCATCGACTGGATCCTGCGCTCACCGGCGCTGTTCGCGGCGATCATGCTGCGGATGTCGTTGAGGACGATCCGCTCGAGGCGAACGTTGTTACCGATGAACGATTCCCATTCGGGTTCGATCTGGTAGTTGCGGATCACGCGGACCGCGTTGAAGTTCAGCGTCTCGGAGTACTTGTCGTGGGCCGCCGGCGCGAAGCCGGAGACCGCCGAGCCGCCCGCGTCCAGGACGTGCTCGTTGACATAGCCGAACGCGACGATCTCGCCGTTGTGGAAGAACGGCATCACCACCCCGAGGTCGCCCTGGTGGATCGCACCCGAGGTGTGGGGGTCATTACACAGGAACCCGTCGCCCGGGCGGAGGTCCTCCATCGCATGCCCACGCAGGACCGCCTTCACCCCGCCGATGGCGGTGGAGATGTGGAAGGTCACGAAGCCGGCGAAGGCCAGCTGCTCGACATTGCGGTCCAGGATGCAGGTGCTGAAGTCGAGGGCCTCGGTCACCACGGGTGATCCGGAGGTGCGCATCAGCGTGATGGCCATCTCATTGGCCATATTGCGGATCGACTTGCTGTGAACCTCGATATCGATGATGTCGAGGGTTGCTTCGGTGCCGGCGCTCACGGTGGTGGTCCTTTACCTAGATCGAGACGGAGAAGTTGAAGAAACGGTCGCGCTCACACACCGAACTCGTGGGCACATAAATCGTGGTGTCGCCGACGTCGATGATGCAGGGGCCAGTGACCTTGGTGCCGGGGATGAGATCGGCCTCGGCGTAGATCGGAATCGTTGCCAGGCGACGTGCCTCGGGCAAGAACACCTCACGGCTGCTCACCGCCGCCGGCGTGGGCGCGCCAGCCACCGGGTCCTGCTGACGACTCGTGGGCTTGGGGCGGCGGTAAACCGCGCGCACCGAGATGTTCACGAGCATCGCCGGGGAATCGCGCCACGCCGTACCAGGGCCATACGCACGCTCATAGATCGACGGGAAGTCAGACGAAAGGCTCGCACCGTCCTCAGCGGTGACCGGCCGGTTCGGCAACGGAACGGTGATCTCCCACACCTGACCGGCGAAGCAGCCATCACCAGAAATCGAGAACTCCAGATCCGACTGCGTCAAACCATCGTTCGCCGCATCGGCAAGTGCCTGCGCGCGCATCTCGTCGAGAACTGCGTTGATCCGCGGCACCTGGGACTCATCCGACATCATCCAGTTGATGGTGCGGTTGTACTGGCGGACGTAGTCAGCCATGAGAACACCCTGAGCCGAGAACGCCGAACTGTTGTCCGGGATCACCACATTCGGGCAGCCGAGCCGGCGTGCGACCTCGACCGCGAAGAGCCCCAACCCGCCGCCATAAGCGAAGAACGAGAACGCCCGAGGGTCGTATCCGCGCTCAATGCTCACCGTGCGCAGGGCATTGGCCATGTTGATGACCGCGAGGTCGAAAATGCCCGCCGCCGCGGTCTCAACCGACCAACCCAACGGCTTAGCGATGACTTCCTCGATCGCGGCGGCCGCAGCCGCGCGATCAAGCTGGTGGCGACCCTTGAGGTAGTTACCCGGGTCGATCAAACCAAGCACGATGCTGGCATCGGTGACCGCAGGGATAGTGCCCCCGCGCCCGTAACAGACCGGACCGGGCATCGACCCCGCACTGTGGGGGCCGACCTGGGGAACACCACGTGAATCGATCCACGCGAGACTGCCGCCACCGGCACCGACCGAGACAACGTCGATGATGTCGACACCAGTCTGGAGTTGGCCGATCGCAACACGCTTGGCGATCGCGGGCTCAAGGTTGTGCAGCAAAGCGGTATCGAAACTCGTACCGCCCATATCCCCGATCAGAATATCCTTCAAACCCATCTGAGCAGCCAGTGCCGCCGCGCCCATAACTCCACCAGCGGGCCCCGAGGCCAGCATCGTCATCGGCTTGGCCTTGACCGCGTCGCCACTGGCCGAGCCACCGATGCCCTGGAAGAACGAGAGCGCGCCCGTGAAGCCGCGGCGCGTCAACTCAGCGGTGATCTGGTCAACGAACCGGGTCGCGCCGCGGTGGGAGAGGCAGTTGAAGACCGTCGTGAAGAACCGCTCGGTCTCCCGAATCACCGGGTGCACCTCACACGAGAGCATCACCACAGCCTCGGGGTGCTCCTCCAACAGGATCGTGCGGGTGCGCTGCTCATGGCTCGGGTCGTTGAACGACCACAGGTAGCAGATGGCATAAGCCTCCACACCCTTATCCCGGAGACGGCGCACCGCCGCGCGCACCTCGTCCTCGACTAGCGCAACAGGTGAGGAACCATCAACAAGCACCCGCTCGGTGATCTCCTCAATGCAATCACGCGCCACGACCTCAGGAGGGGTGGTCTGCACGTGATCGTCGTAATCAGCCTTACGAGCACCACGGGCGATACGGAACGTGTCCTTGAAGCCCCTCGTGATCAACACACCAACCTTGGCCCCACGCATCTCGGTCACCGCGTTCGTCACGATCGTCGAACTGTTAATGAACGCATGGCATCCACCGACCAGCTCATCGGTGGTAATCCCGAGAGTGTCCGCAGCAACAGCAATCGCGTCAAAAACGCCGACGCTGTAGTCATCGTGCGTCGTGAAAGCCTTGCTCCGCGTCAGCCCCGACGCCGACGCCACGATCATGTCGGTGTGCGTGCCACCGATGTCAACGCCAATGCTGAAACCGGCGGAGGTTGTCTGCTGAGTCACGTACTCGTCCCCTTAAGTGAACTGCTCGGGCCTGTGGTGAGAGTGATCCGGATCCTGCGGTGGTTCGGTGGTTCGGTGGTGCAGTGGTGCGGTGGTTCGCCATCGCGTCATGGCGTCATGGCGTGATGACTGCGGCCCTAGCCTGCCCCCTCGAGCACTTGGACGCCAGCCGCGTCGGACGGCTGGCAATTCGCCTTGATCGCGCCGCTGCGTTCCCTGGCCTCGGGGACAGTCACACGCAGCAGGAATCTGCCGACCGATCGGTAGAATCTCACACGAATGTAGACGCTCGCGAGCGGATGCTCAATGGTTTGGAGCGGCCAATTCCCGACACACTCATCGACAGGGCGGACCGGGGCTCAACTACCCCTGAGACTTCTGACACGATCGGCACCACGCTCGACAGTGGCAAGCCGGAGGGAACCACGATGACCGACTACGACGTCCAGGACATGGTCACACTCGTCACAGGCGGTGCCTCGGGCATCGGTGAGGCGACCTCTCTGCTGCTGGCGCGAGGCGGCGCACATGTGGCTGTCGCCGACTTGCGGCTCGAGGCCTCCCAACGCGTGGTCGACTCCATTACCGCCGCAGGTGGTCGGGCTTTCGCGCTCGAGGTCAATGTCACCGACGAGACATCGGTCGATGCCGCGGTCTCCGCGGTTCTGGCCACCGCTGGCCGGCTCGACGCCGCAGTCAACAGCGCCGGGGTCGGCATGGAGGCTGCCCCCCTCGCCGACACGACCACGGAGGAGTACCGACGCGTCGTCGGGGTCAACCTCGACGGAATCTTCTTCTGCCTGCGCGCCCAGATTCGCGCGATGCGTCCCACCGGGGGCGGTTCGATCGTCAACCTGGCCTCGATGCTCGCCCAGGTCGCGACTGCTGGGGCTTCGCCTTATGTCGCCGCCAAGCATGGGGTGCTCGGCCTCACCCGCACGGCGGCCCTCGATCATGCCGCCGACGGCATCCGCGTGAACGCCGTGGCACCTGGGTACATCGGTACCCCGATGGTGATGTCACACACCGGCCCCGAGAGGCTGGCCCTGCTGAACTCCCTGCACCCCGTCGGCCGCCTTGGCCAGGCCGAAGAGGTCGCCGAGATGGTCGCGTGGCTGGTGAGCGCGGCGTCGACCTTCTGCACCGGCTCGATCTTCACAGTCGACGGTGGCTACACCGCACGCTGAGAGGTGCGACGAGCGATCCCTGATCCGTCGAGAAGTGGGAAGGCAACGATGACCGACCTCAACTGCGAGATCACTGACGCCGTCGCGACCGTGACGCTGAACCGCCCCCAGGCGCGCAATGCGCTCTCGGCCGCACTGCGCCAGGAACTGCGCGCGACCATCGCACGCCTCGACGACGATGACACCGTCCGCGCCATCGTGTTGACCGGCGCCGATCCGGCGTTCTGCGCCGGGGTCGATCTTCGCGAGCTGAGCGCACCAGGACCCCATCCGGCGGTCGGGCCCCTGGCCGAGCCGTTCATCACCTCGCGGACCCCGCTGATCGGCGCCATCAACGGCGCCGCCTATACCGGTGGGCTCGAGCTCGCCCTGGCGTGCCACTTGCTCGTGGCCTCCGAGCGCGCGAGTTTCGCCGATACCCACGCCCGCATCGGCTTCACGCCCGGCTGGGGACTCACCGTGCTGCTCACCGAGGCGATCGGGTCACGACGAGCTCGAGAGATGACGCTGTCGTGTCAGCCGATCGACGCCCAGACCGCCCTGCAGTGGGGGCTGGTGAACCGGGTCGTTCCGCACGAAGATCTTCTCCGCGAGACCGCCGCACTGGCCTCGGCGATCGCGGCCAACGACGCCGCCGCGGTCAGACGGCTCACCGGCCTGTTCAACGACCAAGCCGCCGCCCGTGATCTCACGAGTTGGCAACTCGAGGCGAAGGCGTTCATGGGCTCGGAACTGCCCACAGACCGTCAATGATCTGATCGTTCGATGGTCGACCCCGGACCTCATGCCCAGGGCCGACCACCACGACTAGTGAGAGTCGGGCCGGCTCGCCTGGTCGAGCCAGGCACGCCGATCCTCGAAGGGCAGGGCGACGTACTCGGACATCCTTGTGACCGATTCCGGGTCGAGCTTGGCCCGGAACGCGGCGTCGATCTCCATCACCGAGGCCGCAGCCATGGTGAGTTCCCGCGCCTGGTAGATCACGCGCTTCGCGATGCCCACTGCCCCTGCCGGAAGATTGGCGATTTCGGTCGCGATGACGATGGCGCGGGCCAGCGCATCGTCGGCGAGCTCGGACACTGCACCCATCTCAAGGGCTTCCTCGGGAGTGAACACCCGCGCGCGGAGAATGAGCTCGAGCGCACGGTTCACGCCCACGAGTCGGGCCAGACGCTGGGTACCCGTGCCCCCGGGAAGGATCCCGAGACGCACCTCGGGAAGTCCGTAGCGGAAGTCGCCGTACTGGCCGATCCGGAAGTCGGTGGCCAGCGAGAGCTCGAACCCGAATCCCATGGTGTCGCCGTTGAGCGCCGCGATCACGGGCTTGTCGAGTGAGTGCAACCGGTTGAGGAGATCGTGCACCTCGTAGTTGATCTTGGGGCCTGCCGCGATGAAACGCTCACGATCGACGTTCGTGCTGAGGATCTCCGACACATCGAAGTGGGTGATGAACCGACCCGGATTCGCACCACCGAGCACAACCGCGCGAATGGCCGGATCCGCCCAGGAATCAACGAGCAATGACAGTTCGCGCACGGCGGCACTGGTGGCGTAGTTCATCGGCGGGTTGAAGTACGTCGCAATCGCAACGCGGCCCCGCATCTCGACCGACCAGAGCGGGCCCGCACCCTCTGCCTGGTCAGCGCTGCCGACGCTCATGCTGAGTACGACACGAGTGATGCGTCAGGAAATGTCATGGTGTCCGCCTTCATCGAGTGCCGAGACCACCGCAACGCGGCAACCTATTACGCCGACCAACCACCGTCGATACCGACGATCGAACCGGTCATGAATGCGGCCTGGTCGCTGGCCATCCAGGCCGCGAGATAGGCGACGTCGGACGCGCTGCCGAATCGTCCGAGTGAGGTGAAACCCATGAGTAGATCCGCGAACTCCCCCACCGGCGGTGTGCCCTCGGTGGCGATGGGCCCAGGAGCGATCATGTTCACCGTGATCCGTCGAGGTCCGAGATCACGCGAGAGCGACGTGGTGAACCCCTTCAGCGCGGCCTTGGTCGTGGTGTAGACCGAGGCCCCCGCATAGTGAGCCACCGAGCCAACACAGCTGCCGATCGTGATGATGCGCCCGCCGTCACCGATGTGCCGGATGGCCTCCTGGGTGGAGTACACAACGCCATTGATGTTGATGGTGAGCATCGCCTCGAGCTGCTCATCACTCGTCTCGTCCAGGGGCGAGATCCATCCGACCCCCACGTTGTTGACGAGGATGTCGAGTGATCCCAACGCCTCGACCGCCTCGCGGATGCCCGATCGCGACCCTGCGGCGGTGCCATGGTCAGCGCGGATTGCCACTGCCCTGCCACCTGCGGCCGTGATCGAGTCGACCACCTCGGCGGCGGCCTCAGGTGAGTTGAGGTAGGTGATGGCGACGGATGCGCCCTGGTGCGCGAGTTCGCGGGCGATCTCGGCACCGATCCCCCGGGAGGCGCCGGTGACGATCGCCGTCTTACCTGTGAGGGAGGTGCCGAGACGCTCTGCCATCGGGGGCCTTTCGTGAGTCAGGGGGCGCTAGCGAACCGCTCAGGGCTTGAGCTTCCCCTTCTCGGCTTCCCAGGTGGCGGTGGCCAGTGCCTGAGCGTTCTCGACCTGGAGGCTCCAGTCGTTGCGCAACCCCTGGACATGCTCGAAGTTGCTCAGCAAGCGGGCCGTGGTTCCCTGGAAGTGCGGTGCCACGTCGCGCATGACGAGTTCGTGAGATCGCATCGTCTCCTGGCGATCGGCGATCTCGGTGCCGAAGCCCAGGAACGCGCCGTAGCCGCCCGTCTGCGCCTCGAAGGCGTGCAAGTGGTTGATGAGACGCTCTGGGCCTCCGATCACCATCAGGCCGATGTCATTGAGCTCGTCGATACTGCGGTCGATATCGGTGATATCGGTGAGCGCGTTGGCCAGCGGCGTGGTGGTGCTCAGGTACTTCAGCAGGTGCCCGAGCCCGAACCGGACGTCCTTGCGGGCCTGCTCCTCGGTATCGGCGATGTGGTAGAAGCTCACGAGCCGCCAGTTGGCACGGTCGACGGTCTTGCCATGGGCCTCAGCCTCGGCTTCGACGATGCTCCAGGTGTTGCGCAGGGCTTCCCAGCCCTCGGGGCTGCTCGCGGCGATCGTGAGCAAGGAGACCCCGTGCTTGCCTGCCTGACGCGGGCCGTAGGGAGAGGCCGTGCCCGCGGTGCTGACCTCGAAGTGCGGGGTGGAGTAGGGCTTGAGTTGGAGTTGCGCGTCGCGCATCGTGAACCAATCAGTCTCCATGGTGATCGGCTCGTCGCTGGTGAGCAGCGCCATGATCGCATCGAGACCCTCGCCAAGCTTGCGACGGTTCTGGGAGTAGTCGAGACCGAAAATGTGGGCGTCCCACGACAGGGAGCCGGGGCCCACACCGAGGATGGCGCGACCGCGTGTGAGGTGGTCGAGGGTGACCATCCGCTCGGCCACCATGAAGGGGTGGTGGTAGGGCAGCGTCGTGACACCGGTGGCGAGCTTGATGTTCTTCGTACGCTGCGCGGCAGCGGCGATGAAGATCTCGGGGAAGGGGATGAGCTCCCAGCCGCCGTTGTGGTGCTCTCCGAACCAGGCCTCGTCGTAGCCGACCTTGTCCATCCACTCGACCATCTCGAGGACTCGCTCAAGAGCCAGCGTGGGGTTTTGGTCGGGGCGCTGGATCGGCGGGGTGAAACTTCCGAAACGAAGACGCCGGGACATCAATCCTCCTCACGCAGTCTCGGCTCGGTGCCGAGGACGCAAGGCACCACGATACAAACGGTTGGTAGGCAAATCAAGAGATTGCCGACACCATCAACGGGTCTAGCGAATCGTGAGCCCCGCATCGATCGGCAGCTGCACGCCAGTGATGTAGCGACCCGAGTCCGACACCAGGTAGAGGATCGCGTTGCTGATGTCCTGCGCCTCGACGAGGTCGATGGGCAGAGCATTCAGAAACAGCGGAGCCATGTCCGGCTCCTTTTCCAGCAGCCCAGGCATTCCGCCGAGTCCCTGGAGCATCGGGGTGTCGACACCTGTGGGGTGCACCGTATTGATCCGAATGTTGTGCTTGGCCAGCTCATTCGCCAGGGACTTCACCAAGCCCACGATGCCGTGCTTGGAAGCGGCGTAAGGGGCAAAGAAGGGGCGGCCCACGATCCCCAGCGTGGAGCTTGTTGCCACCATCGCGCCACCACCTGCGGCGATCAAATGAGGAACGCCTGCAACGAGGGTGTTCCACACCCCAGTGAGGTTGATGTCGATGGTGTCTTGCCAGACCTTCTCGCTGACTTCGTCCCACCGGTTCAGGGTCGAGATCCCGGCATTGGCCAACACGATGTCGAGGCGGCCAAGCTCGGCCACACCCGCGTCGACCGCTGCTTGCACTCCCTGCTTGTCGCGGACGTCCACGTGCGCGGTGACAACGCGACGACCCAAGGCCGCGACCTGGCGCTTGGTCTCTTCGAGGTCGGCCGGTGTGGCGAACACATAGCTGTCGGAACCACTGGGGGCGCAGATGTCGACGGCGATGATGTCGGCACCCTCGGCTGCCAATGTGACGGCGTGACTGCGGCCCTGCCCACGCGCAGCACCGGTGATGAATGCGACCTTGCCCTCGACACGACCGGTCATGGTGGTTCCTCCGTCAGAACTAGATGGTGGCCGGGTTGGCCAGGGCGGGAAGTGCGGGTGGTGCCGTCAGCGTCCGGCCGTGCTGCGGTGAAGTGCGATGCTGAACTCCGGGGTGCTGACGCGCACGGCGGAACTACGGGAATCCTCCGCCACGAGTTCAGCGACGTTCTGGAGTATCGAGTTGGTCGAACGCCGGAGGTCGGTGCGCAATGGCCCGGCCGCGAGCATGGCCTCGACCTCCGTGTCGGAGGTCATCAGGCGAAGCAGGAGCTCCTCGTCGCTGATGGACTTGCTGAACCGCTGGCGCACCTCCGCCAACGACGGCTGCGGAGCGGTCCAGCCGCGAAAGTGTGCGGCTCGGGGCTGGGCCATGATCCGGTCGTTGACCGCCGGGTCAATAGGGCGCGGCACTGGGCCGTAATGGCCCATGGCGTATTGGATCACCTCATCGGGCACGAGGCTGTAGCGCTCACCCGTGACGACGTTGAGCACCGCCTGCACCCCGACGAACTGCGAGAACGGGGTCGCCATGATCGGCTGGCCAAGCTCCTCGCGCACGCGCGGGATCTCTTCGAGCACGGCGGGCAGACGGTCGGCCATCCCATGCTGAGCCAGCTGGTTCTTCAACGTGCCCGTCATACCGCCGGGCAGTTGGTGGTCGTAGATGCGAGGGTCGTACTCGGCCATGGTGCCGGCGGGGAATCCAGCGTCGCCGGCGGCCCATTCGAAGTGCCGCGCCACTGGCTCGAACATCGAGGTGTCGAGCCTGTGCTCGAGCCCGAGCTGCTCGAGGATCGGCATCATGCCTTCGGTCGACGGCAGAGAGGGACCATTGGCCATCGGACGAGTGGCCGTGTGGAGCACGGTGAATCCGGCCTTGAGTCCCTCGATGTAGTTGTGCTGGGCGAGCCCAGTGGTGTTGTGACAGTGCAGTTCGAGTGCCGTGGCACCGGTGCTCGCGCGAAGTGCGGGGAGCAGAGTTTTGGCGCGTTCGGGCTTGAGGACACCTGCGGCGTCTTCGACGTAGATCGACTTCACGCCCGGCCAACGCGACATCTCACCGGCACGCTCGGCGAAGAAGGCGTCGTCATGGACGTCGGTGAGCCCGTACATGATCGCGGGCACCGGGGTACCCCCGGCCTCGTGGATGACCTTCGTCAACCGCAGCAGCGTGGGCATGTCGTAAAGACAGTCGTAGATCCAGAAGCTCGGCACGCCGTGCTTGATCAGAGTGCGGACCCAGAGATCCATGATGGAGTCGGGGGTGAACCCCATCCCCATGATGTTGCGCGAGCGCATTCCGCTGCGAACACTGTTGTTCGGGAGGTTCGCCACCAGGAAGTCCGTGGAGGCCCAGGGATTCTCGCGGAACTGCCGAAGCAGAACTGTGAACATCCCTGGGCCGGTGAGATCGACGACCTCGAATCCGGTGCGGTCCAGGTACGGCAGGGCCTGCGCCGCCTGGTAGGCGCGCAGTCGGATGCCCCACAGACTTTGCTGCCCATCGCGGAGCGTCTGGTCGATGAACTCGATGGTGCTTGCCACGATCAGGAACTCCTTGGTGGGCAGTGCTGGGCGTACTCACTACTCCTGCCGAGGCAGGACTCAGACCGGGTGGGGCTGGCCCGTTACTGCCACAGACCCTTGACCAGTCGGCGCCTCATCAGCATGGTGCGCATGTAGTAGTGCAGACCCATCTCCCAGGTGAACCCCATGCCCCCGTGCACCTGGATCGCACTCTCGGCCACCTTGATGGATGTGTCGAGGGCGTAGCGAGTCTGGCGCTGGGCATTCTCGGGCTCATGGCTAGCCCACACTGCCGCGGTCTCGGCGTACTGGGCCATGGAGTGCATGTCCGCAAGACGGTGCTTGATCGCCTGGAAACTGCCGATCGGCTTGCCGAACTGCTGGCGCTCCTTGGCGTAAGCAACCGACAAGTCGACGAGTTGGGCCGCAGCCCCCGCGGCCTCCGATGCCCACAGGATCGCGAGCTCATTCGCTGCAGCGGGTTCGAGCGCCGTGGTCCATGGCAGGATCCCTGCCCGCAGGTGCGGTGCGATGTCGTCTTCGGCTGCCTCGGGAGAGAGCTCGAGGACATCGGCCGCCTGGCCGATACTGCGCGCCACACTCACCCCGGCGCCGAGGGCGAACGGCGCGACACCACTCGAACCTCGTGCACCTACGCGAGCCACCGACACAGTGACGGGCCCGTCGGACTCACGTGCAGCGGCAGACCAGCGCTTGGCCCACATCGTCTCGATCAGAGGAAGTGCTACGCACGTGTGTCCCCACACCATCGCCACCTCGGCGAGATCGCGCAGTGATGCGCCACCACCGTCGTGGCTCTCCGGCACCCCGACGAGGTCCCAACCACCGTCTCCGATGGTGGCCCAGGGCATGGGGTCGCGGTGGGCGTAGTCGGCGACAGGAGTGCCGGCCACGGCACGCTCGGCCAAATCGCGAATCGCGTCGGCCGAGACGCGCCCGACCTCGGAAGCCTCAAGAGTTGTCATCGTGGTAGCCCCAACACGCGATCGCCGATGATGTTTCGCTGAATCTCGTTTGCCCCGGAGTAGATCGAGCAGGCCCGGGTTTCGAGGTATTGATTGCGCCAGTGCTCGTCGTGGTCCGGGCAGTCGAGAGCGACCGCAAAGGACGTGAGCTCCTGCCAGAGCTCACTCCACATGACCTTGAGCATGCAGGTGGCCTGGAAGAATCGCTCGACGTCGTCGACTCGGTCGAGGGCCTTCATGATCTGCCATCTGATCAATTCGAGCCTGGTGTCGA
>CAFBPU010000019.1_pt1 | contig 40707 bp, 36 predicted proteins | sample 7269791 | NCBI WGS metagenome assembly CAFBPU01 (sample SAMEA6814154, study PRJEB35770) | freshwater metagenome | biome: Freshwater; feature: Freshwater reservoir; material: water | place: Czech Republic | collected 2017-06-27 | depth 30m m
CCGCAACCGGGCCGCTGCCCGGCGCACCTGAGCCGGCCCGGCGGCTTTCGCGACCTGCAGCAGGATCCCTTCAGCAACGACCCGGTTCGCCGTCGCCTCCGCGGCGCCCATCCCGGCCAAGGCCGTGTTGATCCCCGTAGTGATCTCCCGCACCGACCCGGAACTCACCGAACCCCCAAGCCAGGCCTGCTCGGTCGCGGGGAAATCACCGCGCAGATCACGGGCCCGGCCCAACACCGCACCCGCCTGCCCGGCGGAATGACCGCACACCGTTTGCAGCCAGCGCTTGGCCGTCACGAACCCCTCAACCGCGAGCACCCCCGACCCTTCCAACACCCCCGTCGCCACCGTGGCGAGGGCCTCACCACGATCAAGAGCCACATGCACCGCCGCCACCAACTCCGACAGCGCCGCCGACGGCACCTGCGACCACGCGCCCTCCGCCGTGAGCTCCGCGAGCTGACCAACCACCTGCCCGAGCTGCGCGACCAACCCCGCCATCACCACACCCGGATCACCCGGCGACCCCGAACCGGAGCGGGAGAAGGAGGAGGACATGAGACAACCCTAGAGACCACCACTGACAGTGCCCCCACCAAACAGGCCCCCGAAACCCGTTGATACACAACAACATTTACGCCCACAGCGATCACAAACGATCACCCACGGCACCGGCCCTGCATCACGTCAATCACAAGCCACCGATCACCGCAGGCGTGCAAAACAACCGTGTCCGAGCTGCCTGGGCGCACCCACGTCACGCGATCAGCGCGTTGAGCACGACCCAGTCGCCACAGCGACACTGGATCGCGCGCCCGCACGCGCGGCCACCGTGATCGACGCCGCCGTCAAGGCGTACCCGGTCTCGGGATCATCGATCGACGTGGCGAAGACGACGCCGTCGACCCTGCCGTCGGGAGCCAGGAGCGGGCCACCGGAGTTGCCCGGTCGAATGGTGCCGCGCACGGAGTACACCTGACGGATGACGGTGCCACGGCCGTAGATATCCGAGCCCCGGGCGGAGATCGTCCCCCGGATTCGTGCCGACGTCGCGGTGAGCGTGCCTCCACCCGGGAACCCCGCGACCACCGCTGAGGCGCCAGCCTTCGCCGCACCTGCGAAGGTGAGCACGGGCGCATTGAGGCCGGGGACGTACAGCACGGCGACATCGAGCCGCGGGTCGATATAGACCACCCGAGCCGGCCAACGCTTACCCGTGCCGCGCACGAGGACATCGGGATTGTCGATCCCGGCCACAACGTGGGCATTGGTCATGACGTGGTCCTTGGCGAAGACGAAGCCCGAACCATCGACCCGAGTACTACATGCGGTCGCGACACCCTCGACCTTCACCAGCGAGCCCCACGCCTTGCGGACCGCGGGGTCCTTCAGCAACGCCGGATCGGGCTCGGCGATGGGGATCACCGGATCGAGGGTGAATCCGGAGAAAGCCTGGGGGAGCCCAGTGGAGTCCAGGGCGGAACGAAGTCCACTCACCCAATCACGTGTGGTCTCGGGCAGGAGTCGATCGATCTCGCCAAGGACGGCCGAACCCCGGACCTGGCTCGACAAGGCCCCGAGCGGGGCCACAGCCGCCGCCGACGCGAGCACCCAGGCAACGAGCGCCACGGTGAGGACGCTGAACAGGGCACCTCCCACCGAATCGACCACGCGCACCGGCCGCCAGGAGACCTGCCGCCTAATCCACGAGCCGAGCAGCCCGGCCACCAGGTTGCCGGCACCTGCCGCGATGATCACGATCCCGATGCCTGCGAGGAACGCCACGAAGCCCGTCAGGCCACCGATGAAATGCGGGGCGACCACCGCCCCGATGATCGCGCCCGCGAGGAATCCGGCGAAGGACAGGACACCACCGACGAGCCCGCGCTTCCAACCGGAAAGCGCAGCACCCGCCGCGATGAGCACGACGACGATGTCGAGGAAGTTCACCAGGGCTCCGGGGGTGTTCGGGTAACGGAAGAATCCCAGGCCAGTTCCCAACCGGCCAGGGCGAACAGCCGCGACAGGAGGCCCGCGGTGAAGCCCCAGACCAGCAGACCTCCCACCTCGAAACCTGGACCCTCGTATCCCGAGGGGTGAACGACGAGCATCCGGTTAGCCGGGTCGAGGAACTCCGACACGGGAATGCGCAGCACCGACTCGACTTCACCGGGGTCGACCACCCCCACGGGCGACGAGGAATGCCACCATCCGAGAACGGGCGTGACGACGAACCCGCTCGCAGGAAGGAAGAGCGCCGGAAGCGTGCCGAAGATGTGCACACCCGAAGGATCAACACCCGTCTCCTCCTCGGCCTCACGTAGTGCGGCCGCCACGACACTGGAGTCGGAGTCGTCCACAGCACCGCCGGGGAAGGCGGGCTGCCCCGCATGGCTCGACACGGTCGAGGCGCGCTGAATGATCAACAAATCGGGGCCGAGTTCGCCCTCACCAAACAGCACCAGGACCGCAGATTCGCGACCCCCCTCGGGAGGCGGGACGAAGCGCGAAAGCTGCTCGGCCAGAACGTTCTGCGCGAGCTTCTCCATCGGCAGGAGCCAGTCGGGCAGGGCAGCCGCCGAGGGTTGCGACGTCATCGTCGCCCCTCAGTGGTGACAAGTAGCGCTGCCTCGACGGGGTCTGTGGGGCCCTCGCCGTACGACGGGCACTCTCGGGCCAGGGGACACGCTCCGCACGCGGGCTTGCGCGCGTGGCAGCACCGCCGACCGTGGAAGATCACCCGGTGTGAGAGAACAGTCCATTCCGGACGCGGGATGAGGGTGCCGACCTCCGCCTCGACCTTGTCGGGATCGGCCGCAGTGGTCCACCCGAATCGCCGCGCGAGTCTGCCTACATGGGTGTCGACCGTGATCCCGGGGATGCCGAATGCGTCGCCGAGAACGACATTGGCGGTCTTTCGACCGACACCGGGAAGGGTGACGAGGTCGGCGAGCCGACCGGGCACCTCGCCCTCGAAGCGCTCGCACAGCGCCTGACCGAGGCCTACGAGGGAGTTCGCCTTGGCGCGGAAGAACCCCGTGGAGCGGATGAGCTCTTCGAGCTCGGTGCGATCAGCAGATGCGTAGTGCGCTGCCGTGGGGTAGCGCGCAAACAGAGCCGGGGTGACGAGATTGACCCGCCGATCCGTGCACTGGGCCGACAGGACGGTCGCCACGACCAACTCCAGCGGCGAGGTGAAGTCGAGCTCGCAGTGGGCCTCAGGATAGGCCCCAGCAAGGATCTTGTTCATCCGTCGGGCACGTCGTACTAGGGCCGTACGGGACTCCCCGGTCGGCAGGGTGAACTCGGGTCCGGACATTGGTCGCCAGCCTACGTCGCCCGGAGCGCTCATCCCGCACACGCGCCTCACCTCAGGTTTTCCTCTACTGTGCCGATGACAGGCACGGGGAATCTCCATGACGGCTCCAGGACGAAGGCAGCACAGTGACCAGCACAGGCGGCTCCGAGCCGGGTGACTCCCTGGCGGAGGACACCGCGGCGCGCGCGGCTGAGGCGAAGGCCCGTAGGGCAGCACGCAAGGCGGCACGCGCCGCCGAGCCGCCGCCCGTGCGCGACACGGCCTACGACCGCCTCTCGCTCGCGGACCTCCGCGCCGCGCGGACCGACCTCGCCCAGGAGGAGACCCGGGTCTCTTACTGGCGACGCATCATCCAGGCCCGACTCGACGTCGCGCGTTCCCAGGCGCCCAATCAGGACCCGGTCGCCGACCTCAGACGAGTACTCACCGACGCTCAGTCCTCCGTGCACCGGCTGGCACATGTCGACGTTTTTCCCATCGACGACATCCCGCCGCTTCCCGACCTCTCCGAAGTCTGGGCCCGCCAGGTCGACCGCTCCGACCCTGCGGCCACCGAGCGGTTGGTCCTTGATCTGGTCACCGCCGAGGACAAACTCTCGAATTTCCGCCGGGAGCTCCACCGCCGCATCGACCTCGTGACCAACGAGCTCATTGCCCGCTATCGAGAGCAGCCACTGCTAGCCCTGCAGATCCTGCCCGACAGCCCGATGCGCCGCTAGAAAGCGCCACCAACCCGGCCCGGGGGGAGATCTCCAGCGCCCCGATAGCCGAGGGCAGGCACGTCGTGGTGACCGAATGTCGCTTCGATAGGCCAGACTGTCCCCTGCCACTCGATCGCCGCGGACCCGCGGCATCCCGCAAGGAGGTCCCTCGTGGACGACGCACTGATGGGCGCACCTCTGTTCGCCGCACTCGACGTTGAGGCTGCCTCAGCCCTCAAGTCATCGATGGACGAGAGGCGCCTGCTCAAGGGCGACATCCTCTTTCACGAGGGCGAGCCCGGTGACCGGCTCTATGTCGTCACCTCGGGCAAGATCAAGCTTGGTCACGCCTCAAGCGACGGACGCGAGTCCCTCCTCGCGGTCATGGGCGAGGGCGAGATGTTCGGCGAGCTCTCCTTGTTCGACCCCGGCCCCCGCACCGCTACGGCAACCGCGCTCACCGACGCCATCGTCCTAGGGCTAGGCCACCAGGCCCTCCGACCGTGGCTTACCGGCCGGCCCGAGGTCGCCGAGTCACTCCTGCAGGCCCTGGCCCAGCGGTTGCGGCGCACCAACGAGGCAATGGCCGATCTCGTGTTCTCCGATGTCCCCGGCCGCGTCGCCAAGGCGCTGCTCGATCTCGGAGAGCGATTCGGCCAGTCACGGCCCGACGGCCTCCATGTCACGCACGACATGACCCAGGAGGAACTCGCCCAACTCGTCGGGGCCTCGCGGGAAACGGTGAACAAGGCCCTCGCCGACTTCGCCTCGCGCGGCTGGCTCCGCCTCGAGTCTCGTTCCGTCGTCCTCCTGGACGTCGAGCGTCTGCAGCGCCGCTCGCGCTAGCCCGCTCCGGGTTCGTCAAGGTAGGCGAGCTGCGCGAGCACCGAGAGTCGCGCAGCTGGCCACAGTGCGCGGGGCACGTCGCGGTAGACATCCTCGAGCACCTCGTCCGCACTGCTCGCACCACCAGCGACCGAGGCACGAACCTGGTCGAGGCGCACAGCCCGATGGGCGAGGTAAGCCTCGATTGCGGCTGCCGGCTCCGTCACCACGGGCCCATGTCCCGGAAGCACCCACCGCGCCGAGGTCGCCTCCGCGAGCTCACGCAGGCGGGTCAGCGAGTCAAGGTAGTCACCGAGGCGGCCCTCGGGGTGGGCGACCACCGTCGGGCCGCGCCCGAGAACGGTGTCCCCCGTGAGCAATGCGCCATCGCGCACGAGGTGAAACGAGAGAGAGTCGTCGGTGTGCCCGGGAGTCGCGATGATCTCGATCTCGAGACCGTCGACGATCACTCGCTCACCTCCGACGATCCCCTCGTCGCCGAGGCGGTGCAACGGATCGAGCGCCGCTACCGGTGCCCCGCTGCGGGCCGAGAGTGATCGGGCGCCGTCGGAATGATCGGGGTGCCCGTGGGTGAGCAGGATGCGCGCGATGCGGCCCTCGCCGACTTCGGACATGATCGCATCGAGGTGGCCGATGTCGTCCGGGCCAGGATCGACGACGACGACCACCTTCGACCCGGGTTCGCGCAGCACCCAGGTGTTGGTGCCCTCCAGGGTCATGGGGCTCGGATTTCCCGCGAGCACACATGTCGCGCGATCAGTGACGACACCGCCCACCCATGGAGCTGAGTCACCCAGCGGAATCACCTTTCCGCTCAAGACATCTGGCCGCTCTGGCTGCCCTCTGCGGCGCTGGCAACCGGGGGATTGGCCACGAGCCCGGACTTCGCTGCGCCACGAATACCGCGAACCCCGTCGGTCTCGCTGGGCGGCGTGGCCTCAAGGTTGTCGATCGTGACGCCCGTACGTGCGTGGACGAGCCGCCATGCGATCTCGCCGTCAGCGCCGACGTAGGGCTGCGGGAGCAGCGGCGCGAACTCAGCGAGCGCGGCCGCCGCCAGTGCCGAGGCCACATCAGTGTGCTCGGCGAGCATCTCCAGTGCGGCCACGGTGGGCGTCAGCAGCGGCAGGTGCCCAGCTGCCGACTCGGCCAGTGCGGCCGACGGGCGCCACCACGCGACACGGTCCGCCTCGCCGCCGAGATGCCTGGCTTCCTGACCCTCGGGCAGTGAGGTGACGAAGAACCGGGTGTCAAAGCGCCGGTCCTCGACCGCGGGGGTGACCCAATGCGCAAAAGGGATCAGCGCTGAGTCGTCGACCACAAGGCCCCTGCGCGCGAGCAGATCGGCGAACTCGATCTCACTTGCGGCCAGCGCGGCGCGCTCGACATCGAGGTCGTCGTCCCACACCACCCGGCCTCCGTCGGCCGTGACGGCGAGCAGTACTCCGCACTCTTCGAAGGTCTCGCGCGCGGCGGCGGCCAGAAGTGCAGCGGGGTCCTCGGTGAACATTCGGTCACCTAGCTCGGCTAGATCGACGTGTCCGGCGAGGCGCACGGTGGAGTCCGATGTCTCGACTGCCCCGCCCGGGTAGACGTACATCCCCGCGGCGAAGGCCATCGAGGCATTGCGGCGCATCAGGAAGATCTCAGGGCCGTCGGCGCCGGTGCGCAACAGGCACACGGTCGCGGCGTTGCGGATCGGGGGCGGAGTCCAGGTGCCCAGTCCGTGCACGAGGGACTCGGCTCGCTCGCGCTTGCGGTTGAGCAAACCCGCCAAATCCATGGCGTTCACGGACTCACCTCAACGATGATCTCGACCTCGACTGGTGAATCGAGCGGCAGCACCGCGACACCCACGGCGGATCGCGCGTGGACGCCGGCGTCGCCGAATGCCGCGCCGAGCAACTCGCTGGCACCGTTGATGACACCACCCTGCCCGGTGAATTCGGGCGCGCTCGCGACGAAGCCGACCACCTTGACAACCCGCACGACGCGGTCGAGATCCTCGATCACCGCCTTCACCGCGGCAATGGCGTTGAGAGCGCAGATCGCGGCGAGCGCCTTGGCGTCCTCGGCGCTCACATCGGCCCCCACCTTGCCCGTCGCCTGCAGGACGCCGCCGACCATGGGCAACTGACCGGAGGTGTAGATGTACGAGCCGGTACGTACGGCAGGCACATAGGCCGCGATCGGCGGGCTGACATCCGGGACGACGTGGCCCAGCTCGGCGAGGCGCGCCTCAGCGGCGGACACGAACCTCAGCCCTTCGAGCGCTTCAGGTAGGCGACCATGTTGTCGGCGTTGGGCCCGGGCACGACCTGGACCAACTCCCAGCCATCCTGACCCCACGAGTCCAGGATCGCCTTCGTGGCGTGGATGAGTAGAGGGACGGTGGCGTACTCCCAAGTCGTCATGTGCCGACCCTAGAGCCTCGCGGGCACTTGCGGACCACCGCTCGCCCCCAATAGACCGTGGCCGTCCGGTCGAGGAGCCGCCAGGGGCGTGGCGCCGTACGCTCGACCCATGCCCTCGTCCCCCCGACCCGACCCCGAGAAGGCGGCTGACCGTGAGGTCGACTGGGACGGAGTTCGCCTCCACGTCATCACAGGCAAGGGCGGCACGGGCAAGACCACCGCCGCAGCGTCGCTCGCGATCGCCCTCGCCACAGGTGGCCACCGTGTGCTGATCATCGAGGTCGAGGGGCGCCAGGGCCTGTCCCAGGTTTTCGATGTGCCTCCCCTTGCCTACGCCGAACGACGAATGGCCGTGGCCCCCGGTGGCGGCGAGGTCTTCGGCCTCGCCGTCGACGCCGAGGAGGCACTGCTCGAGTACCTCGAGATGTTCTACAACCTGCGCCGCGCCGGCACCGCCTTGCGGCGCATGGGCGCTATCGACTTCGCGACGACTGTGGCGCCCGGGGTGCGCGACGTCCTACTCACGGGCAAGGCCAAAGAGGCCGTCCGCCGCCAGCAGGACGGCGTCCCGGTCTACGACGCGGTCGTCATGGACGCACCCCCGACGGGTCGGATCGCTCGGTTCCTCAACGTCAACGCCGAAGTCGCCGGGCTGGCGCGCAGCGGACCGATCCGTACCCAAGCCGACGCCGTCATGGCCGTGATCGGCTCGCGCCTCACCGCGGTCCACGTGGTCACCCTGCTCGAGGAGATGCCGGTGCAAGAGACGGCGGACGGTGTGCAGGCCCTACGTGAGGCTGGACTGCCGGTCGGCGGCGTGATCGTGAACCAGATCCGTCGGCCGCGACTCAACCGCACGAACCAAACCAAGGCGCGACGCCACTCATTCGATGTCGCAGCGATCGCGGCCGAGCTCTCGAGTGCGGGTGTGCTCACCGCGTCGGGCACACTGGCCGGCTCACTGGTTGACGTATCTGGCTCGACGATCGTCGACGTGCTGATCGCCGAGGCGGCCGACCACGCCGAGCGGGTCGCACTCGAACAGCGCGAACGCGAGAACATCCAGGCACTCCACCGGCCGACCTACGAGATCGCGTTCATGCCCGACGGGGTCGACGTCGGCACACTCTATGAGTTCGCTGAGTCCTTGCGAGAGCAGGGAATGGCATGACCCATGCCCACGACGTCGTCCCTCGCGCGCCGTCCCTCGACGTCGACGCATTGCTCGATGACCGATCTATTCGAGTCGTCGTGTGCTGCGGTGCGGGCGGGGTGGGCAAGACCACGACGGCCGCGGCTCTCGCGCTTCGTGCGGCCGAACGCGGCCGCAACGTCGTGGTGCTCACCATCGATCCCGCGCGGCGACTCGCACAATCGCTCGGGCTCACCGAACTCGACAACGACCCCCGCCCGGTGCCCGGCACGGCGGGAGAGGGCTCGCTCGCGGCCATGATGCTGGACATGAAGCGGACTTTCGACGAATTCGTCGAATCCAATGCCGATGCCACGCGGGCCGCGACGATCCTGGCCAATCCCTTCTACCAGTCTCTGTCGAGCTCATTTGCGGGCACCCAGGAATACATGGCGATGGAGAAACTCGGACAACTTCGAGCCCGCGCCATCGCCGATCAATCATGGGATCTGATCGTCGTCGACACTCCGCCGTCGCGGTCTGCCCTGGACTTCCTCGATGCGCCTCGCCGGCTCGGTTCATTCCTCGACGGGCGCTTCATCCGCCTTCTCGCGGCTCCCGCGAAGGCGGGGGGGCGTGCCTACATGAAGGTGCTCGCCGCCGGATTCGGAATGTTCACGACCGTGCTGGGCAAGGTGATCGGTGGACAGGTCCTCACCGATGTCCAGATCTTCGTGGGTGCGGTCGACACCTTGTTTGGCGGATTCCGCCAACGGGCGGATGACACCTACGCCATGCTCCAGGCCCCCGACACCGCATTCGTGGTGGTTGCCGCACCCGAGCGCGATGCCCTCCGCGAGGCCTCCTACTTCGTGGAGAGGCTCGAAGCCGAGTCCATGCCACTGGCAGGGCTGGTGCTGAACAGGGTGCAGGCCACCGCATTGCCCGATCTCGATGCCGCAACCTCGACAGCAGCTGCGGCCCGGCTCGAGGTGGGTTCACCGAAGTCGATCACGGCCGCCCTGCTGCGTATTCACGCAGACCGCATCGCCACTTTCGAGCGCCAGTTCCGCCTCGTCGAGCGATTCAGTGCGGTTCACCGCGGAGTCCCCGTCGCCACGATCCCGGCGCTGGCCAGCGATGTGGTCGATCTTGCGGGCCTGCGCGCGGTGGGGGCAGCACTCGCGGAGCAGGGCTGACGCCGGGTAAGCCCGGCGTCAGCCCCACGTCAACTGACGACGACGGGTCGCCCGCCAGCACGCTCGCTGGTGCCACCGCCGCCTAGTGCTGCGTCGTACTCGGCACGCGCGGTCTCCAGAAGTCCGCGCCAGGACGAGACGTGGGGACGACGTCGCAATAGCGCTCGCCGCTCCCGCTCAGTCATGCCGCCCCAGACCCCGAACTCGGTTCGGTTGTCCAGTGCGTCCGCGAGACACTCGGTGCGCACCGAACAGGCGTGACAGATGACCTTGGCCCGATTCTGGGCAGCTCCCTGGACGAACAAGGCATCCGGGTCGCTCCTGCGACATGACGCCGACGTTGTCCACTCTGAAATGGAACTCACGTTCAACCCACCCCCTTACATCCCCCCGGCTGATTCGGAGGCGGACCAGAGCCCGGCAACGCCGGTCCCCCCGCGATCCGGCCCCCCAGCCGAGTCGAGGCGCAGTGCCTCGACGCGGCTCACAGTACGCGCAAGAAGATCTTTTTGTCAGGTCATATCAAGCCATCGTTGATAGTTATAAAGGACTACTTGCCACCCCGGCTACGTCGGAGCCCGCCGGCTGGTGCAGGACTCCCCCACGCCCCTGTGCGAGCCGGGATGGGCCAGGCAGGCCACCGGGACGTACCCTCGTCACGCTATGTCTGCGCCCCTCGGCCCCCCCGCGTCCACCCGGGCCCCCACACGGCCATCATCGGCTCACGCTGGAATGACGGCCACGCTCGTCAAACTCGTGCTGTTCGTCATCGTCAGCGCGGTGGCGGGCGGGCTGGTGGCGCTGGGTGCCCTGCCCTTCGTCGGCGGGGTCGGCGTGGCCGCGCGCACCGCGATCGAGAGCTATGAATCCCTGCCCTCGCAGTTGACCACTCCACCCCTGCCGCAGCGCTCGCGCATCCTGGCTGCCGACGGGTCGGTGATCGCAACCCTCTACGAACAGAACCGCGTCGAGGTTCCCCTGTCGGAGATCGCCCCTGTCATGCGACAGGCCATCGTCGCCGTGGAGGACGGCAGGTTCTATGAACACCGGGGCATCGACGTCCGAGGGTTATTGCGCGCCGTCGTGGGCAATGCCGGAGGTAGTTCTGTCACCCAGGGCGGCTCCACCCTCACCCAGCAGTACGTCAAGAACGTGTTCGTCAACAGTGCGGCCACCCCCGACGAGGCCGCCGCCGCCCGGGCACGCAGCATGACCCGCAAGCTGAAGGAGATGCGCTACGCGCTCGCCCTCGAACGCCAGTTCAGCAAAGACGAGATCCTCGAGCGCTATCTCAACATCGCCTATTTCGGTGCCGGCGCCTACGGTGTCGAGGCGGCGTCGAGGCGCTACTTCTCCAAGTCCGCCAGCACGCTGACCCTCGTCGAGGCAGCCACCCTCGCCGGCGCGGTCCAGCAGCCCGTCGCCTACGACCCCACTCGCAACCCCAAGTCCTCGCAGAACCGACGCGCCCAAGTCCTCGGTCGGATGGCCGACCTCGGTGACATCACCGTGGCAGAGGCCAAGATCGCGAGCGCGATCCCCACGGCGACCTTCCTCAAGCCGCTGAAGGCACGCAACGGATGCACCACCTCCTATGCCCCGTTCTTTTGCGACTACGTCGACCGGATCCTTCGATCGGACCCCGCATTCGGTGCAACCCCTGCCATCCGCGAGGCACTGCTGCGGCGGGGTGGGCTGACAGTCCGCACCACACTCAGCCCCGCCGCTCAGAAGGCTGCACAGGCCTCGGTCGACGGACACATTCCGCGTGCGGACCCCAGCCGCAAGGTCGCGGCGATCACCATGGTCCGACCCGGCACCGGCGAGGTTGTCGCGATGGCCCAGAACCGCTCGTGGGGCACCAGCGGCCTAGGCAACACGACGTACAACTTCAACGTCGGCATCAAGGACGGCGGAAGCCAAGGGGCCCAGGCGGGCTCGACCTTCAAGGCCTTCACTCTCGCCGCCGCGCTCGAGAAGGGGATCTCGCCCTACGAGGCGATCCCCTCTCCGCAGAAGGGGATCTTCGACGGCTTCGCCAACTGCACCGACGGATCACTCTTCCCCCCGTACACGGTCAACAACTCCACCGGCGCTGGAATCTTCAACATGTTCGAGGGCGCGGCCTACTCGATCAACACCTACTTCATGGCCCTCGAGCAACGCACCGGCCTGTGCCGGCCGGCCGAGATCGCCGAGGCACTCGGGCTGCGTCGCGGCGATGGCTCGCCGCTCGAACGGGTCCCCTCCTTCACCCTCGGCACCCAGGAGGTCACGCCTCTCGGGATGGCCGCGACGTACGGGGTGATCGCGAATCACGGCATGCGCTGCTCCACGATCGCGATCGCGCAGGTGACCGACCGCGACGGCAAGGACCTCCCGATTCCGCGCACCACATGCGAGCGGGTCCTCGACCGGGTCGTCGCAGACTCCGTCGCGAAGATCCTCAGCCAGGTGGTCGATGGCCCCCTACCCGGACGCACCGGCAAGGCGATGTCTCTGGGGCGGCCGGCAGCCGGCAAGACCGGCACGATCAACGACTCGGCGGCCGTGTGGTTCGTCGGTTTCACCCCTGATCTCGCGGCCGCTGTCGCCACGTACGACCCGCGGGGCGGGTACCGCTTCCCGATGAAGAACATCACGATCGGCGGCCGCTACTTCGCTCAGGTATTCGGCTCCACCCTTCCGGGCCCGATCTGGAAAGAGGCGATGCTCGGCGCCCTCGCGGCCAGCCAGCCAGCGCTGTTCGAGCTGCTCACACCCGAGAGTTTCCTTGCCCCCCTCCCGACTCCGAGCGTCTCGCCGTCGCCTTCGGCGTCCGGATCGCCTTCGCCCAGTGGCTCCCCGAGCGCATCGCCGACGCCTTCGGGCAGCCCGTCGCCGTCTCCGACCCCGGGCCCCTCGATCACTCCGACGCCAACGCCGACGCCAACGGTTCCCCAGTGACTTCCTGACCGGTGTGGTCACCTGCCCGCGCGATGTGGACCAATACCTCAGAAGAGTTACGCGCCAAGGGATCTACGCGATCAGGCGCCCAGCGCCGCGCGTACCGCCGACGCCACCCGGCCGCCATCGGCGCGGCCAGCGATCCGCGGCGTGAGCACCTTCATGACCGCGCCCATCGCTTTCGGGTTGTCGGCTCCTGTCTCGGACACGGCGGCCGCGACGAGGGCGATGAGTTCGTCCTCGGACAACTGAGCCGGCAGATAGGACTCGAGCACCACGAGCTCCGCGCGCTCGCGTGCGGCGAGCTCAGGCCGAGAAGCATCGTCGTAGGCCGTGGCCGACTCGCGGCGCTTCTTCGCCTCACGGCCGAGCACGCCGACGACGTCGGCATCGGTGAGTTCGCGGGATTCAGTACCTGACACCGACTCGTTTTTGATCGCGGTGAGCGCCATCCGGAGGGTGGCAGAGCCCACCTCGTCTCGGGCGCGGATGGCGGTGGTGAGGTTGTTGCGCAGTTGCTGCTCCAGGGTGCTCATGAGCCGATCCTCCCGCATGGCTGGCCCGATCGGCTCGCGGATCGCGCCCGCAGCGTGGGATCGTGGTCGCATGTCCGAATCTTCGACGACGCGGCGCGGCGTCAACGCACTTGCCGTGCTTGGCCTCGCAGGACTGGCCTATTGCGTGGCCGAGGCTCACCGCTACACGCTTCGACGCTCCACCGCCGCGGCACTTCCCGACGGCCAGCCCCCCCTTCGCGTCCTACACCTGTCCGACCTACACCTGACCCCGCGTCACCGTGGTCGCATCGCGTGGGTCCGGTCACTCGAGGCCCTCGACCCGGATCTCGTCGTGGTCACCGGTGACTTCCTGGCACATCGTGACGCGGTGCCCAGCGCCCTCGAGGCCCTCGAGCCACTGCTCGCGCGCCCCGGGGTCTTCGTGCTGGGGTCCAACGACTATTACGCACCCGTCCTGGTGCCGCCCTGGCTCTACCTCAAGGGCCCGTCCGACATCGAGCAGGACCGTCCCGAGTTGCCCTGGGGTGATCTGGTGACCGCTCTCACCGGGGCAGGGTGGCACGACCTCTCCAACGCCCGGGCCAAGCTCGGGATTCACGGACGTCTGCTCGACGTTCGGGGTGTCGACGACCCCCACATCGGCCGCGACCGCTACGACCACGTCGCCGGACCGTTCGACCCCGATGCCGACCTCGCAGTCGGTGTCACCCATGCCCCCTATCTCCGGGTACTCGATGCGATGGTCGATGACGGAGCGGGGCTCGTGCTCGCGGGCCACACCCACGGCGGGCAACTCAGGATCCCTGGCTACGGCGCCCTGGTGACCAATTGCGATCTGGACACCGGTCGTTCTCGTGGGCTATCCCGGCATGCACGGCCATGGGAGGGATCAGGAGATCCCAGTTTCGGCGGGGTCGACGGCAGAGGGGCCTTTCTGCACGTCTCCGCCGGTCTGGGAACCTCGCCGTTCGCACCTGTGAGGTTCGCCTGCCCGCCTGAGGCCACACTCCTGACGCTGACCTCGCGCTAAGGGTCACCCAACGACGAAAGGCCGACCCCGAGGGGTCGGCCTTCTGCCGTTGTGTCGGGGTGGCGGGATTCGAACCCACGACCTCTTCGTCCCGAACGAAGCGCGCTACCAAGCTGCGCCACACCCCGGTGGAGCGGACGTGAGTCTATGCGGCGCGAGCCTGGGCGACCAAAACGGGGCGGCCTGCCGCAGTGGTCATGACGGTGCACACCTAGCCGTCCTTCGCGGCAGCCCCGCTCCGGGTCCGCGGCCACGTAGCGTGTCCATGTGAGCATCCTCTGGACCGCCCGTTGTGCCAGCCGGGGTATCACCGTTCTCGCACTCGGCATCACCCTCGCCCTTGTCGCCATCGGCCTAGGTTCGGTGATCGCGCTCGCGGGGTCGACCCAGCCCACCTGGGTCGGGTGGCTCATCGCCCTGATCGGCATCGCGGTGGGCGGGTTCGGATGGATGATGTCATCGCTCACGGCCACCCTCACCGCCACCAATTTCGTGGTGGCATTCGGCCGGTTGGGATGGCCGCGCCGCGTGATAGCGCTCGCCGACATCAGTGACGCGAGCGCGATCGTGGTCGAGCCCTTGCAATGGGGCGGTTGGGGCTACCGATGGGTCCCGTGGGCACGAGCATCGGCCGCCGTAATCCGCCGGGGCCCCGGCATCGCGCTCGTACTGCGCGACGGCAGGAGGTTCGCCGTCACGGTCGAGGACGCCGTCACAGGAGCGAAGGCGACCTCGGAAGCAATCTCGGGCCCTGCGCTGCCGTGACGAGCCCTGCGCTGCCCTGACGAGCCCTGCGCTGCCCTGGAGGTCAGAGCGCTGGCATCAGAACCGGCGCCTCAGAGTGATGCAGCGACGAGCTCGGCGATCTGTACGGCATTGAGGGCCGCACCCTTGCGCAGATTGTCATTGCATACGAACATCACCAGGCCCATGTCGTCGGCGACGCTCGCGTCCTGCCTGATGCGCCCGACGAACGAAGGGTCGGCGCCCGCGGCCTGAAGCGGGGTCGGGATGTCGGTGACCTCCACGCCCGGCGCACCCTCGAGCAACTCGATGGCGCGTGCGGCCGTGATCGGTCGATCGAACTCGACGTTGATCGACAGCGAGTGACCCGTGAACACCGGCACACGCACACATGTTCCGCTCACGAGAAGGCCAGGAATGCCGAGGATCTTGCGGCTTTCGTGACGGAGTTTCTGCTCTTCGTCGGTCTCCAGAGACCCGTCGTCGACGATACTGCCGGCGAGAGGGACCACGTCAAAGGCGATGGGGCGCAAGTACTTTCGAGGCTCTGGCATCGAAACTGCCCGGCCATCATGCACCAGAGCGGTGATGTCCTGACCAACGGCCGCACGCACCTGGGAGTCGAGTTCCTCGACGCCCGCGAGGCCGCTACCTGACACCGCCTGATAGGTGCTGACGACCAGTCGGCGCAGACCCGCTTCCCGGTGAAGCGGACGCAGGACGGGCATCGCGGCCATGGTGGTGCAGTTCGGGTTCGCGATGATGCCCTTGCGTACGTCGGCGAGAGCCTCCGGGTTGACCTCGCTGACCACAAGGGGGACGTCGGGGTCCATCCGCCACGCGGAGGAGTTGTCGATCACGATCGCGCCGGCCGCCGCGTAGAGAGGGGCGAGCACCTTCGAGGTCGCACCACCCGCTGAGAACAGGGCGATGTCGATACCGGCGAGGTCGGCGGTGGCGGCGTCCTCGACGAGGATCTCGCGACCGCGCCACGGGAGGGTGGTGCCCGCTGAGCGCACGGAGGCCAGGAACCGGATCTCACCGAGCGGGAAATCACGCTCATCGAGTAGGCGGCGCATCACGGCCCCCACCTGACCGGTGGCGCCTACGACGGCGACCGTTGGCTTACGAGTCATCACGCTCTCCTGATTCAGGGCCTAGTTCGTGCGGGCCACTGCCCATTCGCTGCTGACACAACGAGATGATCGCCGATCAGCGGCCGGTGCCGCCGTAGACGACGGCCTCGCCATCGGCATCGAGGCCGAAGGCAGTGTGGACGGCCTGCACCGCAGCCGCCGCGGACTCGGCGCGGGTGACGACCGAGATCCGGATCTCGGAGGTCGAGATCATCTCGACGTTGACGCCCGCGTCCGAGAGCGCCGCGAAGAAGGTCGCCGACACCCCGGGGTGGGACCGCATACCGGCTCCCACCAGGGAGATCTTGGCGATGCCGTCGTCGTAACGCAGATCCTCGAAGCCGATGGCGTCCTTGACCTTGCCGAGGGCCACCAAGGCCCGCTTCGCATCGTCCTTGGGGCAGGTGAAGGTGACGTCGGTGCGCCCCGTCGCCGCTGCCGAGACGTTCTGCACGATCATGTCGAGATTGACCTCGGCGTCAGCGACGGCGCGGAAGATCGCAGCAGCCTCACCCGGACGGTCCGGCACTCCGACGATGGTGACCTTGGCGTCACCGAGATTATGGGCAACTCCGGCGATGATCGGCTGCTCCACGGCTGCCCCTTCGGGATCGGACGAGTCGGACACCACGAAGGTGCCCGTGTTGGAGGAGAACGACGAGCGGACGTGGATCGGGAGATCGAAGCGACGCGCGTACTCGACGCACCGCAAGTGCAGTACCTTCGCACCGTTGGCCGCGAGTTCGAGCATCTCCTCGTAGGTAATGCGCGGCACCTTGCGGGCCCTAGGAGCGATGCGGGGGTCGGCGGTGTACACACCGTCGACGTCGGTGTAGATCTCGCAGACATCGGCGCCGAGTGCGGCCGCGAGGGCAACCGCCGTGGTGTCGGACCCACCTCGACCGAGCGTGGTGATGTCCTTGGTGTCCTGCGACACCCCCTGGAAGCCGGCCACGATCGGGATCGCCCCATCGGCGAGTGCGGCCTGAATGCGGCCAGGTGACACATCGATGATGCGTGCCCGGCCGTGCGCGGAGTCGGTGATGAGCCCCGCCTGCGATCCGGTGTAGGAGCGGGCCTCGATTCCGAGGTCGTGGATCGCCATCGCGAGCACTGCCATCGAGATCCGCTCTCCGGCGGTGAGCAGCATGTCGAGCTCGCGCGCCGCGGGGTTCGGGCTGACCCGCTCGGCGAGGTCGATGAGATCGTCGGTGGTATCGCCCATGGCCGAGACGATGACGACGACGTCGTCACCGGCGTTCTTCGTCTCGACGATGCGCCGGGCCACGCGCTTAACGCTCTCGGCGTCGGCCACGGAGGAGCCGCCGTACTTCTGGACCACGAGTCCCACGGTGGGAGTCCGCCTCACTGATCGAACTGGGATGGTGCACCCAGTCTACCGACGCAAGGATTGCCACCACGCCGCGTCCGAATAGTGGGATATCCTTTCTTCTACCCCGAAAACAGGAGGAACAGCGGCACTTGCTCCGGTGCCATTCACCTCGCGCCGGAGCTGCGACCCGACCATCAGGCAACCCGGGGCACTGCGCACGTACCGTGTCACGCAGGGGGGCACACCATGGATTCCACATCGACTCGATTCTCAGAACTGGACGCGACGCTGGAACGACTGGTCGCGCGAGGTGTCCTGACACCGGCGCAATCCGCCGAGGTCAGGACGGCCATCGCCAGCGAGAGCAAGCCGGGCGCGACACCCGAGGAACGCATTCTGATCGACAGGCCCACGATCTCAAGATCCACGATCAGCGGGCGGCTCGGCGAGGTGGCGGGCTACCTCGGAGCAGTGCTCGTGGCCGCGTCCCTGGTGACCCTCGTCGCCCAGCGCTGGGAGGAACTCAGCGGGCCGGCTCGCGTCGGGCTGATGGCAGGGCTCGGCGTGATCGCCTTCGGCCTCGGGCTGGGAGTCGCTCTGCGTGCCGGGGTACGAGCCCTGCGCGAACACGCTCACGCTGCTCGGCGCCGCGTGACAGGTGCACTGCTCGCCCTGGGCGCCGTCCTCCTGGGGGTCGCGGCCTCACAGTTGGTCACCGATGATGCCTGGCCAGGGCTCGTCGGTTCGGCCGTGGCCTTCGCGCTGCTCGTCGTGGCGCATTACCTCGCCCCGAGCGCGATCACCGAGATCGGGACGTTCGGCGCCCTCCTCGTCGTCGTGGGCACCGGCACGAACCTGATGGTTCCCGAGGACGTGCGACAGTGGACGGGCGAGGGCCCGCCGCCCTCGCGCTGGCAGGACTACCTCACACCCATCGGTATGGCTCTGACGGGCCTGGTCTGGGCCGCAGCGGTGGCACATCGAGTGACACTGACGGCCATGGCCACGGTGCTCGGTCTGGCCACGGCGCTGATCGCCACGATCACCTTGGCAGGCCAGGAGATGACCCGGGCTGGAGGGATCACGGTGCTGGCCATCCTGGCCGTCATCGGGGTCGTCGGGTTCCTGGTCTGGAGCGAGTGGCCCTGGGTCGGGCTCACCGTGGGCGCGATCACGGCAGGAGTGTTCATCATCGTGCTCGACTCCGGGGCGCCGGCGTTCGCCTTCCTGGTGGCCGGAATCGTGCTCCTCGCTGGCGCCTGGGTCGCAACGAGCCTGGGTCGCCGTGGGCCTAACGGTGGACGTGGACGACCCACAGGCGATCCGAGAGTTGTCTAGCCCCTTGGCCCCTATTCCTGAATCGGGGCGGACAGGCGCAGATCGGCGCGGACGTGGGTGACGAGCGACTGCAGTGCGCGCAGGGCACCTGAGGCCCCCTGGCCCCAGGTGCTCAGATAGCTGAACTGCCACCACCACAGAGCCTCTAGGTCGCGGCCGGCCGCGTGGTGGGCAAGACCATGCAGCAGGTCCGAGCAGATGTCGGCGAGATCGTCCGACAAGCGCGCGGCGACCACATCGGGCCCCGCGTAGGGATCGAACACCTCGACGTACTCGTCGGCCGGGCCGAGCAGTGTGCGCAACGCCTGCCGGAGGCGGTCGACATCAGGCTCATAGCCGGCGTCGGGCTCGTAGCGCTCGTCGGGGACGACGTCGACGATCGCACCGAGCGGCGCACCTGCGGCGAGCAGTGCCGAGAGCTCGAGCAGCAGGATGGAGATCGACTCATCGGGGCTCTGCGCCGACGCAACCGACTCGACGGCGACGATGAACTCGTGTGCCGCAGCCGCGATGTCCGAGGCGATATCGGCCAGATCTGCGGGAGCCGTCCCGGGGTCGTGGTCTTTCGTCGTGTCCGTCATACACCCAGGGTCTCAGACGTCGAGGCGTCGACGTCCCTCAAATGCGCGACCGAGGGTGACCTCGTCGGCGTACTCGAGGTCGCCTCCCACCGGGAGACCACTCGCGAGGCGGGTGACGACCAAGCCCATCGGCTTGATCAACCGTGCCAGATAGGTGGCGGTGGCCTCGCCCTCGAGGTTGGGGTCGGTGGCGATGATGAGCTCGGTGATGGTGTCGTCCGCGAGGCGGGTCATGAGCTCCTTGACTCGAAGATCATCCGGACCGATGCCCTCGATGGGGCTGATCGCCCCGCCGAGGACGTGGTAGCGGCCCCGGAACTCACGGGTGCGCTCGATCGCGACGACATCCTTGGACTCCTCGACGACACAGATCACCGTGCGGTCGCGGCGCGGATCACGACAGATGCGGCACTCCGTGTCCTCGGCGACATTGCCGCAGACAGCGCAGAAGCGAACCTTGTCCTTGACCTCGAGCAAGACCTGGGCCAGCCGGCGGACGTCGACGGGATCGGCGGCCAGTAGGTGGAACGCGATGCGCTGCGCGCTCTTGGGACCAACGCCGGGCAACCGCCCGAGCTCGTCGATGAGGTCCTGGACTACGCCCTCGTACACCTGATGCCCACTCGTCCTAACTGTTGTCGTACTCGGTCATGACGGTGCCGCCGAGCTCACGCTGGACGAGTGCGAGACCGGACAGCCCGCTGTCGGCGGCATCGTCGTCGTCGTCGCGGGCGATGTCGTCGGCCGGGGCCACGGTGGTCGCGATCTCCTCTGCCACCAATGCTTCGGCGCGCGCGCGGGCAGACGGGCCCGGCTCGGAGGCCGTGCGTTCTGTCGGCACAGACGTGAGTTCGGCGGGCTCGGCTGGCGCGGCTGGCTCGGCTGGCTCGGCGAGCAGGGGGGCCACCGCACCCTCCGACGCAGCGGCCCTGCCCGGATCGAGGGTGAGATCGAGTTCGACGTCCAGCCGCAGGACGTCGAGGACCGCAATACGCAGCATCTCGAGATGGCCCTTGTTGGCGCGAAGAATCCCCATGCGGACCTTGTCCGGATGTGCGAGCACGATCAACGTCGCGGTGCGACTGACCGGCACGGTGCCCTCCGCGAGGGTGTGGGCGACCCGACTGGTGGACTTCAGCAGTTCGAGAACGGCCGGCCACGAGGTGGCCACCTCGCCGAGGCCGACGGCATGGTTCGTGGTGTCCTGCACCCGGGCCTGCGGCGCAGAGGCGGGTTCTGCTGCGTCGACGGGCGCGACGGGCGCGACGGGCTCGACGGGCGCGACGGGCGCGACCCGAGCGCCTACGGCCGTCGAGGGGGCGACGCTGGACAGCCGAGGCGGGGCGGGCGGGCCGCCGGGCGACGGCGCCACAGGGGGGGCAGCCGGCGCGGTGGGCATCGGACGACTGGGCGCCGACCGGCTCGGAGCCTGGGCCTGTGCTGGGTCTTGGGCCGACGGACGTACGTCGGATGACGCCGGCCGTGCAGGACTCACCACCGGAGCGGCGCCCTCTCGATCCCCTGGCGTGGGCTCGATATCCGCTGGCGCTGAAGGGATCTGGGCTGCGCCTAATGCCGCGGAATGCGCGGCGGAAGATACGGATCCACCCGTGGCGTCGCCCAGGAAGGCGACACGGTGCTCGAGCCGATCGAGGCGGGCAAACAGGCCTGAGTGGGAGTCGTCAGCGGCCGGCAGCAGAAGTCGCGCACACAGCAGTTCGAGCTGCAGACGGGGGGCTGTAGCACCCTTGAGTTCGGAGAGCCCGGTATTGACCAGGTCAGCGGCGCGAGAGAGTTGCGCAAGGCCGAGCCGCTCGGTTTGGGAGCGCATTGCCGCGATCTGGCCGTCCGGTGCATCGATCAAGCCACCATCGACGGCATCGGGCACCTGGTGGAGAACTACGAGGTCGCGCAGTCGTTCGAGGAGGTCGGCGGCAAACCGCCGTGGGTCAAGGCCCGCGTCGACGACGCGGTCGACGACGGAGAACATCGCGGCCCCGTCAGCTGCCGCAAGTGCGTCGACGACCTCGTTCAGCAGGGTCGCGTCGGTGAAGCCGAGTTGAGCGACAGCGGTGGCGTAGGTGAGGCCTTCGGGGCCCGAGCCCGCGATCAGCTGGCCCAGGATCGACAGGGAATCGCGCACCGACCCCGCACCGGCGCGCGCCACGAGTGCAAGGGCCTCCGCCTCACCGGGCACCGCCTCCTGCTCGCACACCCAGGCGAGGTGCTCCTGCAGCCTGCGGGCGGTGACGAGCCGATACGGGTAGTGGTGGGTGCGCGAGCGGATGGTGGCCAGGATCTTGTCGGGCTCGGTGGTCGCGAACACGAACTTCAGGTGCGGCGGGGGCTCCTCGATGAGTTTGAGAAGGGCGTTGGCCGCGTCAACCGTCAGCTGGTGGGCCTCGTCGATGATGTAGACCTTGTAACGGCTAGCGGCGGGGGCGTACATAGCCTTCTCGCGCAGCTCACGGGCGTCGTCGATGCCCCGGTGGCTTGCAGCGTCCATCTCGACCACGTCGATCGATCCCGAGCCGTTGGGCGCGAGGTCCTGGCAGCTCGGGCAATGGCCGCACGGGTCGGAGGTGGGCCCTTGCTCGCAATTGAGCGACCGGGCGAGGATCCGGGCCGTGGAGGTCTTGCCACAGCCACGTGGGCCCGTGAACAGGTAGGCGTGATGCGCGCGGCCGGTATCGATCGCCCGGGCCAGGGGGACGGTGACGTGCTCCTGGCCGATGACATCGGCGAGACGCCCCGGACGGTAGGTGCGATACAGGGCCAACGACACGCGAGAACCCTAGCCGCCCCGACCCACACTGACCCGCCCGCGCACCGGAGATGCCCGACGGCGGGGGACGCCGTCGCGTCCACCCGCCGTCGGAGCTGGCGGAGGATAGGGGATTCGAACCCCTGAGGGTGTTACCCCAACGCGCTTTCCAAGCGCGCGCCATAGGCCACTAGGCGAATCCTCCGCCGAGGAGAATACGTGGACAGGCCGCGTACGCCGAATCCACGTCGGCGTGAGGGCCCAGCAGCCCTCGCGTAGACTGCGAGTTGACCCCCCGTGTGGCGTCATCTCGCCGAACTCCCCCAGGGCCGGAAGGCAGCAAGGGTAGGTGGGCTCTGACGGGTGCACGGGGGGTCACTCATGCACGTCATCACCAAGGGTGCACACATCCCCCTGCGCGTGTCCTGACCTTGGTTGACCCGCGCTGGGTGCATCGTGTGGAGTGAGACCGCTCACCGACGCGGGCTCGAGGAGGAGCACGATGAGCATGCTGTCGGGCACGGTCCTGGGATCGAGCGGCAAGCGTCGACGCCGCCACCCGGTGGTCACAGGCCTGGTTGTCCTGCTGATGATGGGCGTTCTGTTCGGTGCCACGTTCGGCGCCGTTCGACTGCTGCGCGGCGGCGGCACCGCGACCCCTGAGGCGATCGCGACAACGCCCGCACCGTGCGTGACCGTCACCTCACGCCCCGGGCAGTTGCTACCGGAGCCGAGCACGATCACCGTCAACGTATTCAACGCCACCGGCCGCGTTGGGCTCGCGAAGAGTTCCGCCACCGATCTCACGGCCCGCGGCTTCGTTATCGGCCGTGTGGCCAACGACCCACTGGGCGCCTCGCTCACGGGGATCGCGGAGATCCGCTACGGCACCCAGGGCCTGGCGAATGCACAACTGGTGCAGTTCTACCTCGTCGGCGCAACTCTCAGCCCGGACAAGCGAACCGATGCCACCGTCGACGTCGTGCTCGGCCAGAAGTACACGGTCGTCGCCGACCAGCAGGCGGTCACCGCGGCCTTGGCCCAACCAGTTCCGACCACGTCAGGCGCTGGTTGTCCGGTGTCCCCGACGTCAGAGTCGACGTCAGAGCCGACGTCAGGGGCCGGGTCACCGGGGGCGGTCACCCCCACTCCGACGAACGCGTCAACCCCCGTTCCCGCGACGCCGTAGGGACCCTGACACCCGACAACATCTGCGCTTCTCGCCGTGCGGGATTGGGACGATCGGCCTCCGAGCGGCTACTCTGAGAGCGCTTCCCTTCCCCGCGTCACCTTGGTAGCTCTCATTGACGCGTCCCTGCGCCGATGAACGAGGCCCCTGCTGTGACTGCTCTGCTTGACGACGCGACCTTCGATGTCGCCTCAACCACCAACGATTCCACCCCCGATGCCACTGCGGCGCCGGCGGTCACCTTCGCCGATCTCGGTCTGCCCCACGCCCTGGTCACTGCGCTCACGCGCAGCGGAATCACCTCCCCGTTCCCGATCCAGGTCGAGACGATTCCCGACGCCCTGGCCGGACACGACCTACTCGGACGAGGCAGCACAGGCTCGGGCAAGACCCTCGCGTTCGGGCTCCCACTCCTCACCCGTATCGCGCCATTCCCGGCACAGCCCAAGCACCCTCGCGGACTGATCCTTGTTCCGACGCGTGAGTTGGCCATGCAGGTCAGCGACGCACTCGAACCTCTTGGCCGCTCGCTCGGCCTGCACTTCAAGACCGTCGTCGGTGGCACCTCGATGCCGCAGCAGATCTACGCCCTCCAGCGCGGGGTTGACGTCCTCGTCGCCACACCTGGTCGTCTCGCCGACCTCATCCGCCAGGGGGCGTGTTTCCTCTCGGACGTCGAGGTCATCGTTCTCGACGAAGCCGACCAGATGGCCGACATGGGATTCCTCCCCGAGGTCACCGCGCTCCTCGAGCTCTGCTCGCCCGCGGCTCAAACCCTCCTGTTCTCAGCCACTCTCGACGGTGATGTCGATACCCTCGTGCGCGAGCACATGCACGACCCCATCCGTCACGAGCTAGAGCCGGCCACCTCCCCCGTCGACACGATGGAGCACCACGTGCTCATCGTGAACCGTGAGGACAAGGCGGTGGTCGCCACGGAGATCGCTCGCCGCGAAGGTCGCACGATCATGTTCGTCCGGTCGCAGCTCGGCGCCGAGCGCGTGGCAGGCAACATCGCTGATCGCGGCGTGAACGCCCGCGCACTGCACGGTGGCATGTCACAGAACGCACGCACGAAGACCATGGGCGACTTCAAGCAGGGCAAGATCGACGTCCTCGTCGCCACTGACGTGGCGGCCCGCGGTATCCACGTCGACGACATCTCGCTCGTCGTCCACGTCGACCCGCCGGAAGACCCCAAGGCCTACCTGCACCGCGCCGGTCGCACGGCTCGCGCCGGTGCCACTGGTCGAGTGGTCACGATCGTGCTGCGCAACCAGCGCAAGGGGCTGCAGCGGCTGCACCAGATTGCGGGCGTCACGGCTACGGAGCACGAGGTCGCTCCGGGTTCAGACATCCTCGCCGAGATCACCGGCTCGCGCACCGCACGCGAGGCCCGTCAGTCCGACTGACGAGCCACCGGGGCGTCGCGGTCAGCGAGGGCTCTGCAACCGCGCTGGGTGCATGGTCGCGAAACTCAGACGAGACAGCTCTCAACAGCGCCTGAACCGGCGGGGGTCGAACTCCGCACGCGGTCGCTACTGGTCGGTGCGTCCCTTGTCCTCGTCCATCTCGCGCAGGAACTGCTCGAAATGCGCGGCGAGCTCATCGCCGCTCGGGAGAGTGCCGTCGTCGGCCATCGGCAACGCGGACTCGGCACCTCGCACGATGGCGTCGTACTGCGCCTCGAGAGCCTGCACTGCTTCGGCGTTCTCGGGGTTGCCAGAAATCTGCTCGTCGATCTCGCGGTTGCTCGTCTCGGCCGTGACCTCAAGCGCATCGAGGTCGAGGTCGAGATCGCCCGCAACAGCGATCTCCTTCAGGAGCGCGAGTGCGCCCGCGGGGAACTCGACCTGCGTCAGGTAATGCGGCACGTGCGCCGCGAATCCCATCGCCTCGTGGCCGGACGCGCCGAGGGCGAGCTCGATACCACCCGACAGGTGACCGGGCACGACGATCATGCCCACGAACGTGGGGCGGCCCGCAACCAGCGAGGAATCAGTTGCGTGAGCAGTGACCCCCACGGGCCTGCTGTGGGGCGCGGGCCACGGGATGGAGTTGAGCCCGATCGAACGTCGGACACCAAAGCGTTCGACGATCTGAACAACGGCCTCCGTGAAGGCGCGCCATGCGAAATCTGGTTCGGGCCCATGGACCAACAGGAATCCCGTACCCCGCTTGTCCCGAATCTCGGAGATCAGCAACTCGGGGTACTGCAGCGCCTCGTAGTGGTCGGTGTCGAAGACCATGCTCGGACGACGCCCCCGGTAGTCATATAGGCAGTCGATATCGAAGGTGCCGACGGTGCGATGCTCATGCGTGTCGAGCAAGTAGTTCACGGCGAGCTGTCGGGCAGCGCCGGCGTCCAGGAATCCTGAGAGCGCATGGAGGAGAACCGGCGAGTCGAGGTCGACGTCGTCAGTGTGGATCTCGTAGAGGCTCTCGGGTCGCATGCTCACCATTCTCGCGCACGGGGGAACCCCGGCACATCGTCGGCCATCGTTGTCAGTGAGAACAGCACCCAGTGACGTCTACATTCCCCATCGGCAAGGATGGCCCCGTGGATACACCGACAGCCCCCGCGCTGACCCCTGATCGGGCAACTCTGCGGGCCGAGATGTGGCTCGTGCTGTGGATCTCGATCGCCGCGAGCGCGCTGCGCTCGGTGCTCTCGATCGTCGAGTCGCTGACACGCGGCGCCCCGCTCTCGAGCCAGACGCAGACCTTGGTGACAACGTACGTGCCCGATCGCCCCTGGCTTGACGTCATGTACCAGGCAACTCGCATCATCCTGGCGCTCATCCCCGTTCTGCTTGTGGTCCATCTGCTTCGACGCAGCGGCGAAGGACGCCGCGCCATTGGGCTCGACCTCGGCGACTGGAGACGCGACCTCGTCCGCGGGGCGGTCATGGCATCGGTGATCGGGGGTGCCGGACTCGCGCTATATGTCACGGCCTACCACCTCGGCTTCAGTGTCCGCATCGCCGCGGTGACCACGCAGAACTCGTGGTGGACCGTGATCCTGCTCCTCGCGTCTGCGGCGTTCAACGCCGTGCTCGAAGAGGTCATCGTCCTGGCGTACTTCATCCACCGTTCGCAGCAGATCGGATGGAAGCCCTGGCATTCGGTCGGCAGTAGCGCACTGCTTCGAGGGGCGTACCACCTCTACCAGGGCTTCGGCGGCTTCCTGGGCAATATCGTCATGGGGCTGATCTTCGGAACCCTGTATCGACGATGGGGCCGCGTGATGCCCTTCCTGTTCGCCCACTTCCTGATCGATTCGGTCGCCTTCATCGGCTACGACCTCCTCGCCGGCAAGATCTCCTGGCTCCCCTAACCCCCATTCCGGTGAATGTGCCCTGAGCGGCCCTAGAGGCCGCTGGGCTTCCCCCGATCATGAAGAACGCCGATTCTCGAGACGTGCCTGTGGACACAGTGGGGAAGAAGAAGGGCTTCTAGGGCCGCTCAGGGCACATTCACCGCAAACGGGGTGGGGTGGTGAGGACGTCGGTGATGGTGGCCAGGGCGTGAGCGAGGTCTGGTTCGGAGATGGTGAGGGGTGGGGCGAATCGGATCGTCCAGGTGTGGGTGTCCTTCGCCAGGATTCCGCGGGTGAGCAGGTCGAGGCTGACGTCGCGACCTGTGCGACCGGTGCCGTCGAGTTCGACCGCCCACCACAGGCCGCTACCGCGGATCTCCTTCACTCCGGGCAACGACGCGCCTCGCAACGTGTCGAGCACGCGCGCGCCGAGACGATGTGAGCGCTCGGGTAGCCCGTCGCTCTCGAGAAGCGAAACCACAGCGATACCCACGGCAGCCGCGAGCGGGTTCCCGCCGAAGGTACTGCCGTGCTCGCCCGGCTTGAGAACGCCCAGGACGTCCCAGTCGGCCGTGATCGCCGACACGGGGAGGATCCCGCCGCCCAGTGCCTTCCCGAGGATTCGAATGTCGGGCTGGACGCCGACAAGATCGCATGCGAACAACGCACCCGCGCGGCCGAGCCCTGACTGGATCTCGTCGGCAACGAACAGCACCCCTCGACCGGAGCACAGATCGCGAGCGGCCTGCAGAAACCCGGGAGGAGGCAGTACGACGCCCGCCTCGCCCTGAATCGGTTCGACGAGGAACGCCACCGTCCGATCGTTGATCGCAGCCTCGAGCGCACCGATGTCACCGAAGGGCACCGTGCGGAATCCGGGCGTGAACGGACCGAAGCCGCGCCGCGCCAACGGGTCATCGGAGAAGGAGATGATGGTTGTCGTACGCCCGTGGAAGTTGCCCGCGCACACGATGATCTCGGCTTCGTCAGCCGCCACACCCTTGCGTTCGTAGCCCCACTTCCGCGCGACCTTGATCGCCGTTTCGACGCCCTCGGCCCCTGAGTTCATGGGCAGGACGGCGTCATGCCGGGCGAGACGAGCGAGATCGCTGCAGAACTGTCCGAGGCGGTCGTTGTGGAAAGCACGGCTCGTCAGGGTGATCCGGTCCAACTGCTCCTTCGCGGCGCGGACAAGTGCCGGATGCCGGTGGCCGAAGTTGATGGCCGAATACGCCGACAGCATGTCGAGGTATCTGCGGCCCTCGACGTCGGTGACCCACGCGCCTTCGCCCTCGGAGATCACTACCGGGAGCGGGTGGTAATTGTGCGCGCAGTGGGCGGCCTCGAAGGCAATGGCCTCGTCGGTGGTCACGGCTCCTCCTCGCAGGCCCGCTCTGACGAACGGCCTCGGCACCACGCTGCCACGACGGGGCCGCCGATGCGGGTCACACAGCAAGGTGGTGGAGACTGGTCCTCAGCGTCTGGAAGCCAGAACATATGCCGACTGATACCTGTGAGGTCCTATGTCCGACCGACCGTTGACCATCCTGTTCATGCCCGAGTCGGCCTATGGGCCCACCAATCAGTGCATCGGACTCGGCAACGTACTGCGTCAACGTGGCCATCGCGTGGTGTTCGCCGCGGAGGCGTCCTGGAAGGGCAAACTCGAAGCGCTCGGATTCGAGGAGGACCTCGTCGACCTAGCTCCACCAGCGGAGCCCACAGATGACGCAGTGGCTACCCAGGAGGCAGGGCAGTTCTGGAAGGACTTCATCCGCGAGACGGCCCCCGAGTTCCGTAAACCCACGGTGGAGCAGCTCGCTACATTCATTCAGCCCACATGGCAGGCCCTGATCGACGGAGCCGTCTACTGCGAGCCACAGTTGCGCGCGATCCTCACGCGAGTTCAACCAGATGTCGTGGTGGAGGACAACGTCGTCGCCTTTCCCGCACTCATGACCTCGGGTGCGCCGTTCGTCAGAATTGTGTCCTGCAACCCGCTGGAGCTCAGCGGCAACGAGGTTCCTCCAGCCTTTTCCGGCCTCCCTGGGAATGACCGAAGCGAGTGGGCCGATTTCAGTGCCGAGTACGACCGCACCCACCGCGAGATGTGGGCCGCGTTCAACTCCTGGGTCATCGAACAAGGCGCCCAGCCCCTGGCCGACCTTCAGTTCATCCACACCTCGGAACACGCGAACCTCTACGTGTTCCCCGAAGAGGCTGACTACACCGCGAGCCGACCCCTCGACACGACCTGGCACCGCATGGACTCCAGCGTGCGCGAGACGGACCAGGGATATGAGCTACCTCCTTCCGTGCGAGACAGACCAGAGGGCAGCGCGCTGATCTACCTATCGCTCGGTTCCCTGGGCAGCGCGGACGTCGACCTCATGCGACGACTTGTGGACGTCCTGGGCCGCACTCCGCACCGGTTCATCGTGAGCAAGGGCCCGCAGCACTCCGAGTTCGAGCTCGCGGCGAACATGGTCGGTTCCGAATTCCTTCCGCAGACCACGCTCATACCTCAGGTCGACGCGGTGATCACGCACGGCGGCAACAACACCACGACCGAGTCCCTTCACTTCGGCAAGCCAATGATCCTGCTTCCGCTGTTCTGGGATCAGTACGACAATGCCCAGCGCATGCACGAGCTCGGATTCGGCGTTCGCCTCGCGACCTATGACTTCACTGAAGCCGACATGCACGCAGCTCTCGAGGCGGTGCTCGATCCGGAGCTGGGCAATCGGATGGCGGCCATCGGTCGGGACGTGCGCGCTAGGAACGGATTGAGACGTGGCGCAGATGTCATCGAGGCAGTGGCTCGTGCTTACGCGGACTCACAGTTGGACTCTGCCGCGGGGGCATCCGGCGAGTGAACCCCACGCAACGTCTTTCGCGCCTGGTGGCCACCGCGCGGGGTGATCTCGTACTGCCGTTGCGTCCTCGGGCAGCCGCCGACGTTGTCGCCCTTCCGTTGCGGCTAGCTGACGCTCTCGACCTCGGAGCGTCCCGGTGGGTGTGCGTCGTGATCGATGCCGACGGCGGGCAATGGACGGTGCCCGTGGTCGAGGGGTCCGGAGAAGTTCGTCGGGCGATCGCGGGTGACGGCGTCGCGGCAGCACTCGTGACCATGTTGGCTGGCTCCGGCGAGCCCGCCTCCCCCGCATTCGTCATGCGCCGCTGGCGACATCCCCTGCCGGACAACGCATCCAAGCAACGCAAGCTTCTCTCCGAAGCGGGTACCCATGAGCGCTCGATCGCGGTCGACCAGACGAACGACTCGATCGTGGTCGGCGAAAGGGCTGTCGTGAAGTGGGCGGTTCGGCTTCCCGCTGATCACTCGGTGGAGCAACCCGCAGCCCGCCGACTCGGCATGTTGGCCGACCATGGATTCTCTGGTATCCCGGCCACACTCGGAATGCTGCAATGGACTGGCAGTCCACCACATCCTGCGCTCCTCGCCTCGGTCACCGAGTTCCTCCCGGGGGCAGTCGATGGATGGACGTGGGCCGTTGACGACGTCCGCGCCTTCGCCGCCGGAGACGTGGCTGCCGACAACGCCCTATTGCCAGCACGTCAACTCGGCGTTCTGGTCGCCGGAATGCATGTGGCCTTCGCGTCCAGCGGACGAGCCGTGGCCGATGAGAAGACCACCCAGCGGTGGCGAGATCGGGCGAACCACGCACTCGATGACGCGCTAAGGCTCGTCGACGGCCCGGAGGGCGAGCGACTCGCGCGACGCGCACCCCGCATACGGGCGGCATTCGAGACCTTCCTCGAGACTTCCGGCACGCCCCTCATCGACGTACATGGGGACCTCCACGTCGGTCAGGTCCTGCGACACGGCAGTCCGTCCCGCTATGCGCTCATCGACTTCGATGGCAACCCGGTGACCGCGATCGAGGAAGGCGCACGACGCCAACCAGTGGCCCTCGATGTCGCTGGCATGCTCGCCTCCCTGGACCACGTGGGCCGAGTGGTCATCAAGCGCACCGACGGGGTTGACGTGGATGCCGTCCTCGCATGGATCGGGCAGGCCCAAGCGACGTTCTTCGCGGCATACCGGTCAGCGCTGCTCGAGGCCGGAGCCGGTGCCCTGCTCGATGACCGCGTGATTCGTCCCCTGCAACTCGAGCAAGAGTGCCGGGAATTCATCTACGCCGTGCGTCATCTCCCGCACTGGCGATACGTTCCAGATGCCGCCCTGTCGGCCCTGCTGCCCGATGAGGAGTGACCCGCGTGGACCCTGATCTCTTCGCCGCCGATCTCGAGGCCAAGCCACGCTTCCTTCGCGAGTTGAGCGAACTCCTCACTGGTGCAGACCCGTGGTCGGTCCTGCCCATGGGCACGAGGTTCGTCTTCGTGGGGATGGGGTCGTCGCACTATGCGGCATCCATCGCTGCCGCTCGACTTCGCGCCCGCGGTGTCAACGCCGTGGCCGAACTCGCGAGCAGCGACCTGCTGCCAGCACCGGATGGTCATACTGTCGTAATCGCCGTGTCGGCTGGCGGCGGCTCCCGCGAGACTGCATCCGCCGTGCAGTGGTACGCGGGTCACTGCCCGATCGTGCTTCTCACCAACCGACTCGAGTCTCCTCTCGTGCACGCCGTTGACGCGGTTGTCCCCATGAGCGCTGGCGATGAGCAGGGCGGTGTGGCTTGTCGAACTTTCCAACACACGCTTGTCATGCTGCTCGCACTTGAAGCCCGACTCGCAAGCCCCTCGCTCGACCTCCCGACGCTGGTAACAGCAGCGGCACGTGCGACAAGTGACCTACTCGATAGACGCGCCCAGTGGTTGCCCGAGCTCACAGGTCTGCTGGTCGGGCCCGACGGCATTCACGTCGTCGCCCCCGCACGCCGGCTGTCTTCCTCTCAGCAGTCGTCGCTCATGCTGCGCGAGGGCCCGCGGATCCCAGCCACGGCAAGCGAAACCGGCGACTGGAACCACGTCGACGTGTATCTCACGAAATCCACGGACTACCGGCTTCTCCTGCTCACTGGTTCGCCATGGGAGGAAGAACTGCTGAAGTGGACCAACAAGCGGGGGTCCACGGTGGTGGCCGTAGGAGCCGATGTACCGGGCGCCGCCATGTCTCTGCGGTATGAAGGTGACGACAACGACGACGTGCGCTTGCTCACCGAGACGCTGGTCGCCGAGTTGCTTGCCGCCAGCCTGTGGCGCAGCCAGTCGTCGTAGTACCCAGCCGGCAACCAGCGATTCCTCATCGACAGTCCTTCGGACCTGCGGCACACTGCTGTCAATCCAGATTTCCGTCACCGACGTGGGAGCCTGCCATGATCTTCACGAGCCCCCTCCCCGACGTCGACATCCCCGACACGGCTCTGACGTCCTACGTTCTCGCTCGCGTGGCCGAACTGGGTGATAAGCCGGCATTGATCGATGGGCCCACGGGACGCGCCCTCACCTATTCAGAGCTCGACACCGCCATCCGGTCGTTCGCCGGAGGGCTTGTAGCCCAGGGATTCCAGACTGGGCAAGTACTAGCCCTCATGTCGCCCAACATCCCTGAGTACGCAGTGGTGTTCCATGGTGTCGCGATGGCTGGAGGAACGATCACGACCATCAACCCCACCTACACCGAGTACGAGGCGCACCATCAACTCGTCGACTCAGGGGCCTCCCTGCTGGTCACGACCGAGATGTTTCTGTCCGTGGCCACCGCGGCGGCGGTCGACACCTCCGTAACTCAGATTTTCGTCATGGGGGACGGCGATGTCGACGGGGCCACGCCCATCGCGGCGCTGTTCGGCGAACCCCTGGCCGAGCAGGTGCCCGTGTCGCCTGGGGATGTCATCGCTCTCCCGTACTCCTCGGGCACGACGGGGCTGAGCAAGGGCGTGATGCTGACCCACCGAAACCTGATCGCGAACGTGGCCCAGAGCGTCGCCGCGGCCCGCATCCGCGAGGACGAGATGCTCATCGCGGTCCTGCCGTTCTTCCACATCTACGGCATGCAGGTGCTGATGAACAGCGGACTTCGCGCTGGGGCGACGGTCGTCACCATGCCACGATTCGACCTCGAGCAATTCCTGGATTTGCACCAGCGATACGGCATCACGAGGTCATTCGTGGCCCCCCCGATCGTCGTCGCGCTAGCCAAGCATCCGATCGTCGACAACTATGACTTGTCGAAACTGGAGCAGGTCTTCTCTGGCGCCGCCCCCCTGTCGGCCGAGCTCTCGATCGAGGCTGGCCTCAGACTCGGCTGCGAGGTCGCTCAGGGGTACGGGATGACGGAGATGTCACCGGTATCGCATCTGACCCCTCCTGGTCGGGTGAAGCCGGGTTCGGTGGGCGTGACCGCACCCAACACCCAGACACGTATCGTCGACCCGATCTCAGGAGCCGAACTCGACATCGACGAGGACGGCGAGGTGTGCGTCCGGGGTCCGCAGGTCATGCTCGGGTACCTCAACAACCCCACGGCCACCGAGAGCACGATCGATGGTGACGGTTGGCTGCACACCGGCGACATCGGCCACATCGATGCCGACGGACACTTGTTCATCGTCGATCGACTTAAGGAACTCATCAAGTACAAGGGTTTCCAAGTCGCGCCGGCCGAACTCGAAGCGCTCCTGCTCTCTCACCCGGCAATTGCCGATGCGGCCGTGGTCGGCGAGTTGAACGACGAGGCCGGCGAGGTGCCCGTTGCCCACGTCGTGCTGCGCCCCGGACACTCCTCGACCGAGAAGGAGATCATGGACTTCGTCGCCGATAAGGTCGCCCACTTCAAGCACGTCCGCGACGTCGTGTTCACCGATCAGATCCCGAAATCCGCGTCCGGGAAGATCCTGCGGCGGTTGATCCGACGGCCTGACTAGACCTACGGACACCTGGTTCCCGGCGAACGCTAGTCAGTCGAGTCGGCGCGAACCCTTCCGGGCCACCAGAATCGCTCACCGACGATGAATGCCAGCGCCGGCACGAGGACCGTGCGCACCAGCAGGGTGTCGAGCAGCACGCCGATGCACACGATGAGCCCGATCTGGGCCAGCGCGATCAGTGGAAGGACACCCAGCACCGAGAAGACCGCGGCAAGGAGGATCCCTGCACTCGTGATCACACCGCCTGTGGCACGCAGCGCCGTCAGCATTCCCGCACGTGTATCGGACCCACTCGCCTCTTCGCGCGCCCGCGTTGCCAAGAAGATGTTGTAGTCGACGCCCAGCGCAACAAGGAACAGGAAGGCGAGAAGTAGTACTCCGGTGTCGAGCGCCGGGTAGTGCAGGACATTCTGAAAGATCCACCACGAGGAGCCCATAGCAGCGAAGAAAGTCCCGAGCACCGTTGCCACCAGCAGTACAGGAGCCAGAAGGGAGCGTAGGAGAAGCACAAGGACCCCGCCCACCAGCAGGAGCACGAGCGGAATCACCACACGGGCGTCCCTCACCGCGACGTCCTTAACGTCGAGCCGGGTGGCCACCTCGCCACCAACCACGGCATCTGCGCCGGAAACGTTGGCGACGGCGTCGCGGAGCGCACGAATTGCGGCGTAGGACTCCTCCGTTCCCGGCGAGGACGTGAGCACGACGTCAATCTGCGCGACATCACCCGCGGACGCGCCCGCCTTCGCTGTGGCCACACCAGGAACGCTCTCGACTGCCGCGATCACCGCGGCGACCGAACTGGGCGCGGTCACGATGGTGGCAGGAGACGCTGCGCCTGCGGGGAATGCGCGAGCGAGGGTTTCCTGCCCGCTGACGGCCTCGGGCTTCACGCGGAACTGGTCGTTTTGGCTGAGCCCGATCGACAATCCGCTGCCCCCGAGTGCGAGCAGCACCAACACAGCCGCGGCAGCCAGGCCCACACCCTTCGGACGACGGGCGACCACTGTGCCGACGCGCCCCCAAACCCGACCCTCACGAGCGGCATCGCCAAGCCGCGGAACGAATGGCCAGAAGATCCTGCGGCCAAAGATGACCATCGCCGCCGGTAGCACGACAAGGCCGGAAAGCATCGCGACGACGATCCCGATTGCCGCCGAAAAGCCCAGCCCCCGCAAGGATTCCTGCTGTGCGAAAAGCAGAGTAAGCAGACTCAAGGCCACCGTTGCCGCCGAGGCAATGATCGGTTCTGCCGTGCGACGGATCGCAGTGCGCATTGCCTCGAAACGACTTTCCTGCTGACGCAACTGGTCGCGGTATCGAGCGATGAGGAGCAGGGCGTAGTCAGTGGCGGCGCCGAACACGAGCACACTGGTGATACCCGCCGACGCTGGGTCGATGACAATGCCGAAGTGAGGGGCCACCAGCGCGACGACCTTGGTCGTGACCTGCTCGGCGATCCCTACGACGAACAGCGGCACGAGCCATAGCCACGGGCTCCGGTAGGTGATCAGCAGCAACACGGCGACGACTGCGGCGGTGGCGATCAGCAGTGTGGTGTCTGCGCCTTCGAAGACCTTGGTGAGGTCGGTCGTGAACGCAGGGCCACCTGTCACCTGCGCCACCAGGCCAACCGGCAGAGACGCCGAGGCGATCGCGCGGATCGCCGTGACGGAGGGGCCCACCTTCGCTGCGTCGATCGTGCTCACCGGCACGGCCACGACCGCGACGGTTCCGTCCGCCGAGTATGTCGGGGGGGACGCCTCACCTCCGATTCCGAGAGGGGCCAAGGCCTGAGCGCGCGCGTTGACCGCATCCCGCTCGGCCGCACTGAGACTGGCTCCGTCGCTGCTGCTGTAGACCACTATTGCCGGCGCGACACCTGGGCTCGGCAGGGCCTGCTGACGCAGCTCTGCCGCTGCGGACTGATAGGCAACCGGAAGCCCGGACGACACCGCCGAGGTAGCGGGCGTCGGGGCATGGATCGCGAAGATGGCTCCCACGAGGATCACGACGACTCCCAAGGTCAGCAACGCCGCTCGGCGGCTGGCGACCTGGGCGGTGGAGATCTTCATGTGGTGCTCCCGAAATGTCGGATCCGGACTCTGCCAAGTGGCAGCGTCAGCGCTGAACTAGACTGACCCGGAAGGTATCGCGGGCACATAATTCCCGCGCGCTCAGGGAAGACCTTCATCCCGAGGCACCCCTGCCCGTTCCGCAGCAAGGGGCCTGGCAAGGTGGTCACATGCCCTCCTCACACGACGTACCAGCAGCCTCAGAGCGAGCGGCCCTCATACGAGCGAGAGCCGCCCTCGTCATCGACCAAGGCACAGAAGAAGTGGCGCTTCTTCAGCGCCTCTGCGAACTGATCCTTGAGGCCGACAACTACCACCTCGCCTGGTACGGGAAGTGCATCGACGACTCCGACAAGTCCATCGTGGTCGTCGCGAGCACTCCGGGCCACGAGAGCTACGTCGACAACGTCAGGGTCTCGTGGGGCGACAACGAGTGGGGTCAGGGGCCCACGGGTCGGGCGATTCGCAGTCGCACAGCGCACGTGATCCATGACATCGCCAACGACCCCTCCTGTGTCCCCTGGCGCGATCTCGCGGCCGGGCACGACTTCTACGGCTGCATCAGCATCCCGGTGGTCGTTGGAGATATCGTCGACGGCATTCTCATCGTCTACACGGATGTCGCCGAGACGTTCGATGAACCAGCACGAGCCTTGCTCGACGAGATCGCCGACGGCATCGCTCGCGGGCTCGGGCGGCTCAGGGGCCTGCCCCGATAAGGAGCGCCACGCCGCCCTAGCCCCGAAGAGTCAGTGCACTGTCCCAATATGTTCGTCGGTCAGCTTGCTCGCGAGCAGCAACTGCACGATCGCGATGATCACAATGAGACCGAACGGTACCGAGAAGCCCCCCGTAACATCGTGCAATGCGCCGATCGCGACGGGCACGATCGCTGTCACGCTGAAGCAGATGAGAAAGATCATCGCAGTCAGGGTGCTCGAAGACTGCGCATCGGACGCATAGGTCACCACTCTCGCCAGCCCCATGGAGAAACCCGCGCCGGACCCAATCCCGAAGATCACAACTGAGACCCAGGGGAGGACATCCGGCAGAAGCCAAAGCCATACGGTCCCGATGAGGGTGAATCCAACAGCGACCATCAACATCGTGCGGAATCCCACCGACCGATCACTGAGCATCGGGAACACGAGCACCGCCACGACCGACGTCACCGAACTCGCGCCGTACAGCGACCCGGCCGCCAGCGGACTCCACCCTCGCTCGATGTAGGCGGGGGGGAGCCAGGCGACGTAGGCGTAGGCGAGCGAGGCTTGTGCGGTCAAGTACAGCGTGAGCAACCATGCGGTTCGGTTGCGCCACGGCAAACGGTGCGGACGCCGGTCGACGGCCCCACCGTGATGGTGCGCAGGCAGGAACCGCAATGCGATGAGCCACACCACCACTGAGACGAGCGCAGGGATTGCCCACCACGCGAGCGACTTCCGCCAGGACTCGAACGCGACCGACAGCGGATCGGACGCCGCAGAGGCGACCGCGGCTCCCAGCGCCAGGGCCGCGGTGTAGGCGCCCGTGGCCATCCCAACGTGATGACGGAACACGTCCTTCACCACGGCCGGCAAGACGATGCCGAGCAATGCGATCCCCGCACCCGCGACGAAAGTAGCCGCGAGGAGCCCCCATGCGGACTGGCTCAGACCCCGCAAGCCGCTGCCCACAGTGATCAGCCCAAGGGCCGCCAATGTCGTGTACGGATATCCCACGACACCCGTGAGACGTGATGACACTGGAGCCAGCCACGCCATGCAGAGCAGTGGAAGTGCGGTGAGCACTCCGGCGACCGCCCCCGTGAGCGGGATGTCGCGTCGGATGTCCGACAGCAGGGTCGGCAACGACGCGATCGTGGTGCGCAGATTGAACGCGACCACCACAAGGGCGACGCTCAGAACGATCACCGCGGTACGACTGAGCCTGGGGTGCTCGCCCGTCGCCACGGCATCGCCTTGTTGGACGGCGGCGGCCTCGCTATCCCACAACTCGAAGCACCGCCGCCACCGCGTCGTCCACGGCCGCGGTCGCTGCGGGCAGCGCACCCGCCAGGAGGTTGAAGCAGTGGAACTGCGACTCGAAGTGCATGGCCGATACGTCGACCCCGTCCTCACGCAACCTGGCGATGTACTCCAGCCCCTCGTCGCGCATCGGGTCGCAGCCAGAGGTGAGCACGTATGCCGCTGCGAGACCCGCGAGTGACTCGGCCCTCAAGGGTGAGGCGTCGGGATTGCCACGCTGGGCGACATCCGGCAGGTAGTAGTCCCAGAAAGTCACCATCGCGGCTCGTGTGATCAGCATCCCCTCATCGCCGAGAAGGTAGGACGGGCGGCGAAGGTCGTGGTCGGTGACAGGGTGGCTGAGCACTTGCATCGCCACTGCAAAAGCCTGGGAGTCGCGTGCCTTGCGGGCAACCACCGCGGCCAGGTTGGCACCTGAACTGTCTCCCCAGAGCACCAGACGCTCAGGATCGGCGCCGAGCCGGGCGGCCTGTCGAGACACCCATGTTGCTGCGGTGACGCTGTCGTCCACGGCCGCCGGAAACGGGTGCTCCGGCGCGAGTCGATAACCGACCGAGACAACAACCGCGCCCGTGAGATCGGCGATCAGCCGGCAATAGGCGTCGCTGCCAGCGATCGTGCCCGTGACCCAGCCACCAGGGAGAAAGTAGACGATCACGGGCTTCACGCCCACACCTTCAGGGGTATAGGCCCTGACAGGCACTCCGTCGGCATCGAGATCATGAACGGACGCCATCGACGGGCCTGGGGGCGATCCCTCAGCAATGGCCGCCAGTGCTGCACGTGCATCATCGACGGAACACTGGTCGATCTTCGGGAATCCGATGCTCCACAATAAGTCCAGCACAGACTGTGACTGCGGATCCAGCGGCACCGAGGTCTCCTTCGCACACAGGGATGACGAATAGTGGCACACGCGCGCGCCCGTCACAAAGGTGTGGTGTGCGACGCGGTACGCGAGGCAAACCTCCCGAATGATGTGCGTCGCCGATCACCGTCAGTGTCGCGCCGCTCGATCGCATCCCCGAAGCGCCCCAAGATCACAGGGCGAACGAGCGGCATGTGAACAGTGAGCACGAACGAGCCCTTTGTCGAGTCCAGGCTCCACGTGCCCCCCATGAGGCCGGCCCACACCGATATCACCGCTAGGCCTGAACCAGGGCTGACAGCATTCGCCTCCAGGCCCAGGCCGTCGTCGGCCACGCGAATCACGACCTCGTTGGGCCGATCGCAGGTCACCTCCACCGACACCTCGCTCGCCTGTCCGTGCCCGGCCGCATTGAGCAGCGCCTGCTCGACGATGCGGTAGACCGCCAATTCGAGATCTCTGTTTCCGGAGCCGAGGATCGTTTCCTGCACCTCGACATCGAGACGCACCGTGACCTTCATCGCCGCAGACCATGTCCTCGACAGGTCAATCAGCACTGCGTAGAGACCCGCTTCGCGGATGGGCGGGCTGAGGCGCCTTGCGACATCACGGACCTCCTCCTGTCGGATCGCCTCGACCCGCTCCACTACCGAAAGCAGCTCATCAGCGTCAGGCGAGGACGCCGACTCAGCGATGCGTCGCAATTGCATGCCCACGACCAGCAAGCCCCCTTGGACACGATCGTGGAGGAATGCCGCCATTTCACGTCGTGCGCCCTCATCGCTATCGAGGATCAGGCGCTGGTTCTGGCGCACGTTCCGCAGCTCGCCGCGCGTGATGTCGACTTCCTTAGAGAGGTGCGACTCGCTGAGCCTGATGAGCCACAACATCCCGGTGAGCCCGATGCTCATCCGCAACCCGAGGACGGGCGCCTGAACATCGGGGAACGGGAAGAGCCCGATCCGGTCGAGCACAACCGCAGTGAGGGAGGCGACCGCCCCGCTCAGTGCGACCGCAGCGACAAGCCCACCTGGCGACAGCCGCCCTCCTCGGCGACGCATTGCCTCCTCGAAGCCCGCCACCGCCGTCGATGTACATGCGACGATGATGGCCAGCGCGAGCGCGCCGACGAGGGCGTTCCTCCGATAGTCAACCGATGCGAGATCCAGCGGCCGACTCATGGGCGGGATATACGTCATCAGGGCGAGAGCGCTCGCCACGAGCAGGATCGCGCGAGGGAACCTGCGCCTGTTATGCCTTCCGGAGCCGCGCAGACGCAATGAACGCCAAGGGATCTCGCGTCTTGCAGCGACACCCGGAGCGATCTCGACGGACGTCACCATGCCTCCGACCCGCTTGATCGTGCTTCACGAAGATAGACGAGGACTGCGGACGTGCGCAGGTGAGTCCCAGGTTCTGGATCGGGAACAAGCACCTGGTAGGCCTTCGACAGTTCTTGGCGGACGGTGCCCGCGGCCAAATCGAGCCTCGCCGCGATCGCGGGGCCGTCAACTCCGGTGGCCGCCAGCGCCATGACCTGTCGTTGGCGATTGGTCAGGCGCTCGATGACGCTCACCTCGGCATCGGTTCGAGCCTCGACCGCACCCGGTTCGATGACGTTCAGCCCCCGGGCCGTCGCGAGGAGGACGTCGACAAGGTAGATCGCTCGCAGGTCGGCCCTCTTCTCAATGAAGGACCAGCCTCGCTGCTGGTCCCGCGGGAGCCTGCTGACGAAGTCCGGAACAGTGTGCTGGCTCAAGATCACGATGCCAGCTCGCGGCTGCATCTCCCGCAAGCGGTGGCCGAGTTCGACACCGGTCACGTCGTCGGCACCGAGCGCGAGGTCGAGCAGGGCGACGTCGACCACGTTGTCCGCCGCCCACGCGAGCGCCTCGACGGATGAGCCCACAGCCGCAGCAACGCGCAACTGCGGCGACATTTCGAGAATTGCCCGCAGGATGCCGCGTAGGGCTGGGTCATCCTCGACGTAGAGCACGTCCAGGACATTCGCACTGGTCATCAGATTCCCCCCGTTGATGCGAAGACCGACTATGCCAGTGCCCGCCCGACCCTGGGACGAAAGACGAGTAGTGCCACGCCGATGTCACAGTGGTCAGGACTCACCTAGCCTGCGATCACCGCCCGAAATCCCGGTTCATGCGGGTGTGTGGCGTCACGGTGTGGTGTCGACCGATATCGGGTCCGACCATGCCGAATCCGACGAGGGATTCATCGCCCGCGCGGAGATCGAGTAGGCCGTAGCCACGTCAAGACCCTCGATCGTGCACATGGGGGCTGTCGCTGGTGCCGCACACGATCGCGAGACTCCCGGCGCAGCGACGAGAACCGCGTACGACGTGATCGGTCCGCCACCTCC